>CEUL01028677.1_pt1 | contig 20873 bp, 21 predicted proteins | sample 427021 | NCBI WGS metagenome assembly CEUL01 (sample SAMEA2622800, study PRJEB7988) | marine metagenome | isolation source: saline water (ENVO:00002010), including | reverse complement strand
TGGAGAAAGATATTTTAGGATCTTTATTTCAAACTTAGTCTTATTTTTATCAATAAGAACTCCAGGTTTCAATAAAAGCTCTCTTAGGTTGCTGTCTGATTTAAGCTGATCCGTAAAATAATATTTAAATGCAATAGTTGGCTTAAAAATTCTATCTACTTTAATTACTAAATACGATAAAAACAGGGATGATATTAAAATTAAAATTAATTTTTTCATAACTTTTGGGCCCAGCTAAGTTTAGGATATAGCAAATGAATATGATATCAATATATATTTTTATATTAGAAAAATGGATGTGTTATAATTCAAAATATGAAAATATTGGTAACTGGTGCAAGTGCATTTATAGGCTCTTCGTTAAACGAGTTATTAGCTGATAAATTTGAAATCCATGCACCCCCCTCGTCTGAACTTAACTTGTTAAATAGTGAAGATGTGCGAAATTATTTAAAAAAAAATAGCTTTGACTTTGTAATCCATTCTGCAAATCACTTAGTCCATCCGTTACTCAAAGAATCAAAAAATCCTGATATTCAATTAACAAATAATTTAAAAATGTTCTTTAATATTGCAGAAAATAAAGATTATTTCGGGAAAATGATTTATTTTGGTTCAGGTGCTGAATTTGGAAGGGAAAATTGGAAATCTAAAATGAAAGAAGATTTTTTTGGTAACAGCTTTCCAAATGATCAATATGGTCTCTCTAAATATTTTATGAATATCCATTGTAGGTTATCTAGTAATATTTTTAATTTAAGACTATTTGGAATGTTTGGAATAAAAGATGATTGGAGATTCAGGTTGATTCCAAACCTTTGTGCACAAGCGCTTACATCAAAGGAAATTATAGTTAACCAAAATGCTGTTTTTAGTTTCCTGTATATTGAGGACCTAGCTGCAATTGTTGAAAACTTTATTCTCAACACACCTTTAAGCGGAGACTATAATATCTGTCCCGACAATGAATATGAGCTTATAGATATTGCAAAAATTATAAATAGCTTAGATAAAGAAAAGAAAATAGTTGTAAAGAAAAAAGGAATATCGACAAAATATAGTGGTGACAATGAAAAATTAAAACAAGCTATGCCAAACTTATCTTTTACGCCAATCAATAAAGGCATTGAGGCTGTATATACTTTTTATAAAAAAAATCCTGAAATCATAGACCCATCAAAATTTCTTATTAAGTAGTATCTATTATAATAATTTTTTTATTTTTTTAATTAAAGAATTTGAATCTATACCAAATAAATTTCTAAGATATGGCTGACTCCCTGTTAAATTATATCCGTCATTAGCAACCCCACAGATGATAATCCTTGGTGGATTTTTAAGTGATGAAGAAATTTCGGAAACATAGCTACCAAAGCCACCAATTTTTTTATGTTCTTCTAAAGTAAGAAAAACATTTTTCTTTGTTAATAGTTTTTTTAATTCACTAGTTGTTTCTGGAGATATTATAGGGCATGAAAATAGTCCTATATTTTCTCCTTTATTTTTAAAAAAGTCACAACAATCTATGGCTTCTTTTAAAATAGATCCACAAGCTAGAATGTTTACATCAGAAAGTTTTCGGTGTTCAATCAAATTACTATCACCAGAAATTGGTTTACTATAAAGATTAGGTTCGCCATTTTTTACAAGTCTTAGATACTTTGGGCTTTTATTTTTAGTAATTTTTTTAAAACAATAATCTAATTCATATCTATCAGAGGGTATAAAGATTGTCATATTTGGCAAACATCTCGTTATCGCAATATCCTCTATTCCATGATGAGTATAACCATGCGAACCATAAGCTAGCCCACCAGCAACAGCAACGATTGTTACATCTAAGTTATGATAGCAAACATCATTTCTAATCTGCTCATGACATCGTGATGTAGCGAAATTTGATATTGAATAGGTAAAGACTTTATTATTTTCAAGAGCTAAGCCTGCGGCAATTCCAACCATATTTTGTTCGGCTACTCCTATATTGAAGAAATTTTTTGGATATTTTTCAATAAATGGCTCAAGAACTGTATATCCCAAATCACCAGAAAGTAAAAATATATTATTATTTTTTTTGCGATAATTTAGTAGCCTATTAATAAATCTATTTCTCATTACTAGAAACCTTAACGAAATTATCTAAATCTTTATCAGTTGGTGGTCGATAATGAGAGAATAGCTTGCCCTCAAAACCCTTAAGCCCTTTCCCTTTAATTGTATTACAAATTACAACTGTTGGCTTATTTATAGATTTTTTACCCGCAATAAGTGCAGATTTTATTTTTTTATTATCATGTCCATCAATATCATATGTTTTCCAACCAAAGGATTTCCATTTCTTATCCAATGGATCAAGATTTATTACTTTATTCGTCTTCCCTAGAGCCTGAAATGAATTCTTATCAACAATACAAATTAGATTAGAAATCTTATGGTGCCCTGCAAACATTATAGATTCCCAAGTACTTCCAGAATTCATTTCACCATCACTTAATAAAACATATACGTTTGACTTACTTTTTTTATTTCGTAGCGAAAGAGCCATTCCTATCCCAACAGCTAAACCATGTCCAAGAGATCCGGTTGAAAACTCAACCCCAGGAACTTTATGGTCAATATGACCAGGCAACATCGTTCCATCCTCGAAAAATGTATCCAATAGCTCTTTAGGAAAAAAGCCCTTGTTTGCTAAAGCTGAATATACAACGGCAGCTGTATGTCCTTTGCTTAAGATAAACCTATCTCGCTTCTGTGATTTTGGATTCTTATTGTCGATATTCATTATTTCGGTGTAGAGTACATCGATAATATTTAAGCAAGAAAGGCAGCCTCCTACATGAGAGGTTTTGGATAGATTTGTCATCCTAATAACATCTTTCATTAAAATATTGGCAATCGATTTACTCATTACGAAATAATTATATAGCATAGACAATAAAAAAAACTAGCTTTGTTTTAATTATCTATGATCTTTGACTTTTTTATGTGTTCTATATAACATAAAGATATAAAAATACTTTTTTTTAATTGTAAATAATAAAATGGATAAAATCTCATACGCAAAAACTGTCTACGGACAAGAAGAAATTGATGCTGTTGTTAAATGCTTAAATGAATCAACCCAGATGGGTAATTATGCAAGGCAATTTGAATCAAAAATAGCAAAACTATTTGAAAAAAAACATTGTTTATATGTAAACTCAGGCTCATCTGCTCTTTTTATTGGAATTGAGTCCCTAGACTTCCCTAAAGGAAGTGAAGTTATAACTCCAGCACTAACTTTTGGAACAACGGTAGGTTGTTTGCTAAAAAATGATCTTATTCCCTCTTTTGTTGACGTTGAACCATTAACTTATTGTATTGATGTTTCTCAGATTGAACAATCAATAAATGACAACACTGTTGCAATTATTGCTCCAAATCTAATGGGTAATATATGTAACTGGGAAGAAATTAGAGCACTTGCGGATAAATACGACCTAGTTGTCATAGAAGACTCTGCAGATACCCTTGGTGCAACAATAGATGGAAAGAGCACTGGACACTATTCCGATATTTCAATTACAAGCTTCTATGGTTCACACATTATAAACTGTGCAGGAAATGGTGGAGCATTGGCAATTAATGATAAAAAAGTTCTGGAAAAGGGAAAACTGCTTAGATCTTGGGGTCGAAGTTCGTCGTTATTTGATGAAAAGAGTGAGGATATAGAAAACAGATTTAATATAAATTTAGATGGAATTGAATATGATGCAAAATTTGTATTTGAATTACCGGGCTATAATTTAGAGGGAAGTGAAATAGGATCAGCCTTTGGTCTTGCTCAACTTGAGAAACTTAAAAATAATATGGCGATAAGACAGAAAAATTTTAAAACTCAATCCACTTTTTTTAGCAAACATTCTGAGTTCTTCTCTAATCCTATTGAAAAAGAAAATGCAGATACAGCATGGTTAGCATTCCCTATTTTAATAAAAGAAAACTCCAAGTTTACACGAAGGGATATACAAATTTACTTAGAAAAAAGGGACATACAAACTCGAGTTGTTTTTACCGGCAATATTATGAGGCAACCAATGATGAAATCAAAAAATTATAAAACTTCAAAACTTGGATATATGAATTCTGATGCAGTTATGCAAAGAGCTTTTTTACTTCCTGTTCATCATGGAATGACAGACGATATGTTTGAAAGGCTGCATTCAACGATAGATGAGTTTATAAACTCCCTATAAAAATCGTTCATTTACAAATATTTATTTTTAATGGATAAGTTATAAGATATAATACTTTTGCATGAGCTTAATTTCTATTGTAATTCCATGCTTTAACGAAGAAGATAATGTTGTAAAAATTGCAAATGAAATCAGAACTATATTTAAAAATCAGCTAGAAGATGATAAATATGAAATCATATTTATCGATAATGGATCTACAGACAAGACACATGAAAAAATTAAAGAATTGTGTTCTAGTGATAAAGATATAAAGCTAATAATTAATGCTAAAAACTATGGGCAATTAATTTCTCCATATTATGGGATGCTGCAAGCAAGTGGTGATGCAATCATGCAAATGGTATGTGATTTTCAAGATCCACCATCTGTTATTCCAGATTTGATTAAAGAATGGAAAAATGGTTCCAAGATGGTTTTAGCAGTACCAAAAAGCACAAAGCAAGGTTTTAAATTCTTAAAGAAAACATATTATAAACTAATTAATTTCTTTGCTGATTATAATCAAATCCCTAATTTTCATGGATTTGGCATATATGATAAACAAGTCTATGAAGTCTTAAAACAAATTAATGATAGAAAACCATATTTTCGTGGTCAACTTCTTGAACTAAATTTTGAAAAAAATATTTACTATTATGATGCAGGAAACAGAGAGACTGGGAAGTCAACAAACAACTTCCTTTCTTTATATTCAGTAGCAGTTGAAGGCATTGTATCAACATCAACTTTGCCATTTAAATTAATTTCTATAATTGGTCTTTTTTCAACAATCATCACATTATTAATAATTATCAGTAAATTATTAGGTCCTTTGATTAATTTCTCTTATTTACATGAACAGTTCTCTTTTATTTCATTATCATTACTTCTTTTTTCTTCTGTACAATTGTTATTTTTAGGTCTTATTACAGAATATCTAATTATCAACCAAGCAAAAAATCAAAATATGCCATTGGTAGTAGAAAAAGAAAGAATTAATTTTTAATTGGACTAATTATCATATTCTCTCTGAATTCATCTTCATCTAAGAACGGATACATATCTTCTAATGGAGTCGAAACCATGCTTCCATCATCTAAGGTTTTAGATGCAGCGGTTGGTATAATTTCTTGTTCTGGGGGACAAATAACTTCAAGAATTCCAGGTCCATTAAAACTTTTAAGCCACTCAAGTGACTCACTTAGCTTTTTCGCTTTTGATACTCTTTTAAATGGTAGCTTATATGCTTTGGCAATATCTTTTATCTCGGGAAAGGTAAGACCACTTTCCGGTCCAGCTCCTATTTTTCTACCCTCAAAGAATCTATTTTGTGTAGACTTTATTGAAAGATAACCACTATTGTTCCATATAATTAATTTTATATTTGGTTTAAAATGCGATAAAGTCTGAAGCTCCTGAATATTTAATTGAAAAGATCCATCACCAGTTATTGCAAAGACCATTTTCTTTGGATCAGCGAACGCAACTCCGATTGAGCAAGGAAGAGTAAAGCCCATCTCCATTTGACCGCCAGGCATAATATATCTTTGATTTTTGTTTACTTTTACTGATTGCGCAGATGCATAACCCGCGGATCCTGCATCAGCAACTACAGCTGAGCTAATGTTATTTACCTTATTAAATATTTCATAGAAATGATACAAATTAATACCCTTAGAATCATCTCGCTGATAGTCGTTACACACTGGCCATTGCTTTTCCCATTTAATACATTTCTTTAGCCAATCTTTCCATTGAGATTGGAAATTAATTTTAGGTAACTTTGGTACTAGTAATGATAAATCTTGATTAATTAAAGAATCAATTCTAATTGTGTCCTTTTTATGTTCGCTTTTATTTATATCAATAATACAGATTTTAGCTTCCCTTGCGAAAGTCTTGTATTCAAATCCTGTTAATGGAACACTCATTCTACAGCCAAAAGCGATGACTAAGTCAGAGTTCTGGATCGCAAAATTAGCAGCTCTGTTTCCTTTTGCACCCAAAGTTCCCAAATGGTAACTATGAGTATTGGGGAATACATCGATAGCCAGATATGATGAGACAACAGGTATTTTCCAGTTCTTGACCAGATCTATGAACTGTTTTTCTACTTTAGCTAAACGTATTCCATTTCCTACAACTAATATGGGTCTTTGGGCTTCCTTAAGAAGAGTAGTAATTTTCTTTATATGATTAGGAAGATTTTTTTTGAAAACTTGAGGTACAACATGTTTGTCTTTAGACCATTTTCTTTTTACAACAGGAGCTGCTTGAACATCTAAGGGAATATCAAGCCATACTGGCCCAGGGCAACCTGAAATTGCAATTTCATATGCTTTCTCTAGTTCATCATAAATTTCATCGGGCTCGTTTAACATTTTAGAATACTTGGTAATGTTCTCTATTATTGAAATTATATCAGCCTCTTGTACTCCAAAGTTCCTCAAAGCTGTCTTTGGTCTAATATTCCTTGAAGTCTCTTTTCTTTTAACTTGACCCGAAATGAATATACATGGAAGATTGTCTTGCCATGCATCAAGTACTCCGGTTACAGCATTCGTAGAACCACAGCCCGTTGTAAACATAGCCGCACCCAAAGAATTCTTCATCTTAGAATAACCAACTGCAGCCATTGAACTTGCTTGTTCATGATGATTAAAAATTGTTTTAATTTTATCAGATCTTAAAGCAAGGGCATCGTTTAGAAACATTGCCCCACCACCCATAAGACCAAAAATAGTGTCTACTTTTTTTTCTATTAAAAAATCTATTATTACATCTGCAACACGAATTTTATTCATACCTATCCAAATAACTCTTTTAATCTACTTAATGCAAGAACTATATCGTCCTGAGAAGTAGCATAGCACATTCTAATATATCCTTCCCCATTAATACCAAAATTATTTCCTGGTAGAACTCCAACCCCAATATTATCCAATACATACTCGGAGAATGCATCACTTGTCATACCAGTACCTGTAATATTTGGGAACACATACATAGCACCTCCTGGATCAACACAACTAATCCCTTTTACATTATTTAAACCTTCTACTAGGATTTTTTTTCTTTCAAAATATTCTTTTTTCATTTTTTTTAATTCTGATTGATCACCAACTACTGCTTCGAGCCCAGCATATTGGCAAAAAGGAGGGGTACAGGAAGATATTGTCTCAACTATCAACCCCATTTTTGCAATTATCTCAGCTGGCCCTATTGCAACCCCTATTCTCCATCCTGTCATTGCAAAAGCTTTACTAAATCCATTTATAATAATTGTTCTTTCTCTACATTTATCCAGAGTTGAAGGACTAAAAAAACCTTTCTCAGAATCAAAAATAAGTCTTGAATACACCTCATCTGTTAGCAAATATAAATCATGTTTTTTTGCAATTTCTGCAACCTGAAAAATTTCATCTTTTGTCATGACTGAACCAGTAGGATTTGCAGGTGAATTGATAATTATAAGTTTTGTTTTTTTTGTTATTTTCTGCTCCAGATCTGCAGGAGATAATTGAAAAGAATTTTTTTCATACAACGGAACATAAACTGGCTTTGCTCCTATAAAATTTGCAGCTGAGGTATAAGTAGGAAAACCAGGATCAGGCATTAATACTTCCTCTCCTGGATTAACTAAAGTTGAAATAGCTAAGTAAATTATATAATTAGCTCCTGGGGTCACTAAGACTTGATTAAAATCAGGTCTAAATCCTCTTGATAATTCAGTAGTTTTTTGCACAGCTTCTCTTAATTCAGAAATACCCATAGAATTTGAGTAATGAGTTTGACCATCCAGGATGCTTTTTATAGCTGCCTCGCTAATATTTTTTGGTGTTGGAAAGTCTGGATCTCCAAGTTCAAAATGTAAAATCTTTTTCCCTTTTTTTTCAATTTCTTGAATTTTCGAGAGCATTCGAAACATAGGTTGTCCTGACAAATTTTGTGCAGAATCAGATAATTTATGGGACATAGAAACATAATACTATATCAATCAAGAATTAAAATGTTTAATTGTCTGGATAGTCATATAGAATATAATTTCCGATACCAAAAACTATATTTCTAGGATCACCATTATCGATATGGTGCGAATTGCTCTTAAAATTTAGATAATTAATACCAGGTTTCAAGTTTAATATTATTTCTATCTCTTTCTGACCTAACACAAAATATCTACTCATCTCCAAAAACCCTCTACTTCCCGGTATGGTATGAGTGATAGATATCGAGGCATGTTGATGCTTTGAATTTGGTCTAATTAAAGTTAAAGATAAGATCTTTTTTAAAGATTCACTATTAGAATTATCTATTATCATAATTGATTTACCTGAAGACCATCTAAGATAGCCACGCTTTCCTCCTTCTCGAGAATAAAAGCTTTTGAAAGCATAAGAAACCTGATCAACTTCAAAATCCCTTAAGTCATAATCGTTTGAATTATTACCTACCTCGGTGTTTGCAATTTTTAGTAAATCGTAAGTTTTACTTGTTGAAACTTCTTCAAGTTTATTAGTTTTTGAACTGTAAACTTTGTAGTTTTGAAATTTCATATTAACTGGTACACCTTCTATAACTGATACATTTTGAAGCTTTGCTACAAAAACTGATCCATTCTTGTAATCTTTGCTCATAAAATATGCCAATCCATAGATATGCTCTTTATCAATTTTTTCTTCAAAGCATTTTGGAAATTCAAAAATCAGATTGATACCACAAACATTCATCTTTCTTCCTGTATTCATTACGTAAAACCATCGATGATCCGAAGGGTACCTCTCATTTCTCAGTAACAATGCTTCGCTAGGTATTCCATTGAGAATACCGCTATCAATAGATTTCCTTAATAAATCTCTGGGGTATTTATAAGCTTTATTCACTTCATGGACAACGAATGAATTTTCAACTCTTGTAAAATAGCCTATTGATAAAATTATTAAAAAAATTAGAACGAAAGCTCTTTCATTTCTAAACAAATACCTATTCTTTAAATAATAAATTAAATACAAAAATAAAATTGCTGACCCAAAATATTGAAGAAATACAACTATGTACCCATATCCGAATCCCATATCAATTAATTCATGTTGATGACCAGTTAAAACAATAGGGACGGCCGGAACAAACAATAGAGCAAGAGAAAAAATAAATAACCTAACTGATACCCCAGATTTAAATAAACTATTTTTAATTCTATTAAATTGAAAAGCAAAAAATAATGAGAAAATAGAAAATACAACTAATGGTGAATAGGAAATTTTAGTAAAAGATTCATGAGCTGGGGCATTTGCCAGTTTCCAAGAAAGCGGAAAAGCTGATGTTATTTGAACCAATAATGAAGAAAAAACTGCTTTATAATCAAAATTTAAGTTTGACCCTGGATAAGAATCTAAATTAGAATCTCTAAAGTAAATCGTAATAAATAAATGAATACCCGTTAAGAAGAGAACTAATAGAATTATCTTCCACCATCCATTTCTTGTGGAACTAAAGATAATAATTAATATATAGAAACTTATAAAAACATATGTTAATTCATAAGTGCATAAAGATAGAGAGTATATAAAACAAAATAAAGAAATCGTGCCAGGTTTATTTTCTTTCAAATAATTGATCAATAAAATCAAAGTTGAAAATAAAAAAAATCCAACTAAAGGAATCAGAAACGAAAAAGCCATTATTGGGTCATGCCATAATCTAAGCTGAAAAAATAAAGGAACAATAAAAGCGCAAATATATGAAAAGTTCTTATTATTTGTAATAAATAAAATTATTTTAGAATAAAATAAAACATTAAAGACTATAAGGATCAAAGTTATCAGCTTAACAATAAAAGGTGAAGGTAAAAGAGAATATAAGGAATAAGTGTAAATCCAGCTAAATGGAGAAAATCTTCCGGCACCATGGAGCCACCCCTGAATTTCTGAAGAAATTCTTTCCCATAAGCCAACTCCCTCCATTATATTCTTTCCTAATACCTGGGAATTGTAGGCATCGTCAGATATAAAACCAACGCTTAAAACTGGGAATAAAACATAAGCTACCCATAAAACGAGTACAAAATCCAATATTAAAACATTATTTTTTGAAAAAAAGGTGTTATTTTTAATGGCTTCGAGTACTTTTTCCATATTTAAAGACAAATAATAAGTAAAAAATATAATATTACAAATTTTTTAGTGAAAAATTATTGATTTTTTTTCAATAAAATACTAAGATTATAAATAAGTCGTCATTTAACTCAACTTGCAGCGACTTATATAAATAATTGCTAAATAGAGTGAAGATATTAATCGATGTCTTTCCTCTTTGAGTTACAAATATAATTTTGGAGTTTGTTATGATTAAAACAATGTGTGATTTTATTTTTTGCCTTTCAAGCACATGTTGTTGTTGTCTATCAAACTCATGTTGTTGTAACTACAAATAGTATTAGTTATAAACTTAAAATTTAATTTTTTTCTGGTTTTATAAATATAACCAGGTGGAGGAATAAAATGGGACTTACTGCTGATAAAACTTTTTACCCTACTGCTAAAATGGCAATGGAAGCGCCTAAGGAAGAGCTAGCATATATAGCTACATTAAATGTCCATGGCAAGCCAGACTCTCTTGCCACTGTAGATGTTAATCCAGAATCTGACGCTTATTTGTCAAAAGTTGGGGAATTAACATTGCCAAATATAGGAGATGAACTTCATCACTTTGGATGGAACGCGTGTAGTGCTCATCTGTGCCCTTATGCGCCACACCCTGATGTCGAAAGAAGATATCTTTTAATACCTGGTCTAAGATCATCACGATTATATATAGTTGATACCAAAGATGACCCAAAAGATCCAAAGATTGTTAGGACAATTGAACCTGAAGAACTTATGGAAAAGACTGGATATAGTAGACCTCATACAATACATTGTGGTCCCGAAGGAATATATGTTAGTGCTCTAGGAGGAGGTTCTCAATCTGGGGAAGGGCCTGGAGGAATTTTTCTAATAGATCATTTAACACTAGATATTAAAGGACAGTGGGAAAATGACAGAGGTCCTCAGCATTATGCATATGATTTCTGGTGGCACTTAGGTCACGATAGAGTTATTACCTCTGAATGGGGAACTCCAGATCTTTTTGAGAATGGATTAAATCTTGAAGCTGCTGTTGCCGGAAAATATGGCCACAAACTTCATGTTTGGGATTTAAAATCTCATAATCATCTTCGTGAACTAGACCTTGGTAAAGAGCACCAAATGGTATTAGAGCTACGACCATCAAAAAATCCAAAAAATACATATGGATTTGTTGGAGTTGTTGTAAATACGCAAGACTTGTCTGCTTCTATATGGACTTGGTATTTGGAAAAAGATGAATGGAAAATTAAAAAAACAATAACAATTCCTGCGCAGCCCGCTGCAGAAGAAGATCTACCTGCTCCTTTAAAACAATTTGGAGCGGCTCCCCCACTCATAACTGACATTAATTTATCTCTAGATGATAAATTTTTATATGTCTCGTGCTGGGGTACTGGTGAACTTCATCAATATGATGTATCTGATCCATTCAATCCAAAGCTTACAGGTATGGTAGAAATCGGTGGAGTAGCAAAGAAAAAAGCGCATCCAAACGGTAGTCCTGCAACAGGTGGGCCTCAAATGGTTGAATTAAGTAGAGACGGCAAAAGACTTTATTTTACTAATTCCTTATATAGTAGCTGGGATGACCAGTTCTACTCTGATATTAAGGGTTGGTTTGTAAAAGCTGATGTTGACCAATCAGGAGGAATTACTCTTGATAAAGATTTTTTCATGGACTTTGGTGATCAACGAACTCACCAGGTCAGGTTACAAGGTGGCGATGCATCATCAGATTCTTTTTGCTTCCCAAATGAAGAATAATTTGATTCATTTACAACGGAGAGCAAAATGGAAAGCATGGAACATTCTTTAATATTTTTCTTATCCCTCGGGGTTTATCATGGTATAAACCCTGGAATGGGATGGCTTTTTAGTGTTTCAATTGCAATGCAAAATGAATCAACTAGAAAGATTTTCACTAGTCAAATACCTATAGCGATTGGTCATCTCTTGTCATTAATCGCAACATTAATAATTTTTGAAACTTTAAAAAATGTTATACCAATCAACTACGCTAAAATTTTCTTTGCATCATTACTAATACTCTTCGGTGCATATAAAATTTTTAATAGAGCTCATATGAATTGGGTTAAAATGAATGTTGGGAATATAGATTTAGTGATTTGGTCCTTTTTAATGGCGTCATCTCATGGAGCAGGCTTAATGCTTATACCTGGCTTTGATACAGTCCATAATCATCATTCCATTATTCATATATTTCAAAGCGGAACCATGCCGTTAATATCACATATGCTTGGAATGATAATCGTTTCAACAACTATTGCTTATTTTGTATATAAAGTAATTGGACTAAGAATATTGAGGACTGCTTGGGTAAATTTTGATTATCTATGGTCATATGCACTTATAATCGGCGGACTTTTTATTTTCTTTGGCTAAGATTATATTTTGATTTCAAATATAACAATTATGATATTATTAAATAATGAATGAAATTGATTTTTCAAAAATTAGAAATATTAAGGCTATGAATTCTTTGGCAAAAGATTCTTTCGTTTCATATTTAGGAATTAAAATTACTAAAATAACTAAAAATCTTTCTCAAGCAAAATTAAAAATCTCAAAAAAAATTAAAGCACCTAATGGCTTAATACATGGAGGTGCTATTACGAGTTTAGCTGATACCGCATGTGGTTTCGGAACAATGTATCATTTAAAACAAGAGATGTTCGCAACAATAGAACTCCAAACTAATTTTATCTCTGCGGTAGAAAAAGGTACGCTAATTTGCAATGCAAAACTTGTGCATAAAGGAAAATCCTTGCATGTATGGGATGCAGAAGTAATAGAAGAAAAAAATCTAAAAATTGTTGCTCTCTTTAGATGCACTCAGATGATTATAAAAACAAAAAAGGAGAAAAATAATGATTGAGGTTGAAAGAATAGAAAATATATCTCTGATAAGGCTTAACAGACCCAAAGTAAATGCTATTGACGATAACATGCTAGATCTCCTTTGTGAATCACTAGTAAACGCTGAGCAAGATAAGGAAACTAATACTATACTAATTACAGGTACTGGGAGTTTTTTTTCTTTTGGTTTAGATTTACCAACATTTCTTGAATTTAAAAGAGAAGATTTAAAGAATTCAATATATAAATTACTAGATCTATGTCGCAGTATCTATCTGTCAAAAAAAATTACTGTAGCTTCAATAAATGGCCATGCTACTGGAGGAGGATGCATGATTGCTTTAAGTTGTGATTTTAAACATATGACTGACTCTAAAGCAAAAATTGCCCTCAACGAAATAAATATTGGCTTATCACTATTCTCTAGTACAATCGTAATGCTAAGAGAATCTATAGGGATAAATAATTCAAAAAAATTACTCCTTACTGGTGATTTGATTAATCCTCAAGAAGCGCTTGATATAGGCTTAATAAATAATCTTTATTCCAGAAATGAATTATACGAAAAATCCCTAGACTTTTCGAGAACATTCAAAAGTAAAAATAAGGAAATAATAAAGATCATGAAACAAGAAATTTTAGGAGTTACAAAAGAAGGATTAACAGATTCTGAAGAAAGTATCGATGACTTTTTAGATATATTTTATTCTGAGCCAACTCAGGAAATCTTAAAAACTGTTCAAATTAGGAAATAATTTTACAAATCAGCTAATGATGATATTTTTTTATATAATATGGTCACAAAACAGCAACGAAATAAGATTCTAGTTGAACAAAAGAAATTCATTAATTATTTAGACAAGAATAATCTTAGGCTTACAAAAGCTAGAGAAGAGGTTTTTAATTTAATAACAAAGATGGACAATCATTTTGGTGCTGAAGATTTATTAAAAATAAAGAAAGATTCCGTTTCTAGGGCAACATTATATAGAACATTAAATGAACTGGTTAAGTCGCTAGTATTAAGAAGAACAGCGTTCGGTGAGAAGCATCAACATTTTGAGTTTATATTTGATGAAAAACCACATCATCATGCATTTTGCATATCTTGTAAAACAAATATTGAATTTCCTGATTTTGGCGAAGAAAAAATGTATAAAAAAATTCTTAACGAAAAAGGTTTTCAAACACTAGGTCATGAAATGCATTTTTATGGCTTCTGTAAAAAATGTAGTGAAAAAAAGACTTAAATACTTTTATTCTTTGATTCAGAAAAAAAAGAAAAAATAAAAATTATAGTCATCAATAATACTATTGTTGGTGCAGGTGCACTATCAATATAAAAACTTACATAAACTCCTAGAATAGAGCAGAAGACAGATAGCTTTACTGAATTAATCAACATTTGAATAAAATTTCTAGAAACCAAAAAAGAAACCGCACCTGGAATAATCAACATAGCAATTCCAAGTATAATCCCGCTAGATTTAATCGAGGCTACAATTGCTAGCGATAGTATTGCTAGAAAAAGGTAGTTTAATTTCGGTATATTTATCCCAATAGCCTTACCGTGCTGAGGATCAAAAATATTTACAAGCAAATCAAACCTTCTAGCTAAAATAAAAAAAGTACAAATAAAGGCAATTAATAGACTACTCAATATATCATTCCAAGATAAACCTAGGATGTTTCCAAATAAAATATGGTCTAAATGTATCTCAGTTTCAATTTTTAGATATAATACAAGTCCCAGTGCAAACATACCTGAAAAAACTATTCCCAATACCGAGTCTTGTTTAATTCTGGTATTTGCCTTTATATACCCAGACAAAAGAGCGCAACTAATCCCTGCAATGAAAGCGCCTATAGCCAAAGCAATTTGTGAAATATATGCAATAACAATCCCAGGCAATACGGCATGCGAAATAGCATCACCCATTAGAGACCAACCTCTGAGAACTAGATAGCAAGATAATATTGACATAGGAATGGCTATTATCACCGACATTAAAAATGCCTTCTGCATAAAACCAAAAGTAAATGGAGCAATCAATAATTCTAAAATATCGTTCATAGACTAAGCAAGCTCCTTCTTACTATTTTTTGAAATCTTATTTCTTAATAAAAATACAACTAAAAAAACAATGGTTAATAATAGAACTATCACTCCTCCGGTTGCTCCATCAAGAAAATAACTTACGTACGCCCCAACAAAAGAGGTAAGGGATCCAATAGTGACACTTAATATGATTAATGTTGAAAATTTATTCGTTAATAAATACGCTGTAGCACCAGGAGTAACAACTAAAGCTATGACTAAAAAAGCTCCCACAGTTTGTAAGGCAGCTACAGTTGAAACACTTAATAAGGTAAAAAATAAAACTTTTATTTTATACGAGCTAATTCCCACTGATTTTGCATGAATTTCATCAAAAAATACAATCATAAACTCTTTCCATTTTATAAACAGAATTAAAAAAGAGATAATAGCAACTATAACCAATTGCAAGCTGTCAAAATCGCTTATTGCTAATACATTGCCAAGAATAATCTTTTGAACATCAACAGAGGTAGGATTTAACGAAACAATAAACAATCCAAAAGCAAAAAAGGAAGTGAAGATTATTCCAATTATTGCGTCTTCTTTCAATTTAGTTTTCTTATTAAGAAACAGCATTGTAAGAGCAGCTATTGATCCAGAAAAAAAAGCACCAATAGAGAATGGAAGGCCTAGAATATAAGCACCAGCTACACCAGGTACTACAGCATGTGATAATGCATCGCCCATAAGGGACCACCCTTTTAACATTAGATATGAGGAAAGAAAAGCGCAAAGTGCGCCAACTAAGGTACTAATCCAGATTGCGTTAGCCATATATTCATAAGTAAACGGCTGCAGAAGAATATCAATCATTCCGAATCCTTTGAGTTTTTTGTCTTATCATAGAAGACAAGCGGTCTTTCATCATCAGTCAACACAGTAACCCCCCTGTCATCTTTGTCAGTATGAATATCTTCTCCTGGCAATATAAACTGCCTCAAAGCGCCTCCAAAAGTTAACTCTAAATTTGACTGAGTAAATACATCCTCCGTGGACCCAGATGCTATAACTGTCTTATTAATTAATATAGTTTGATCACAAAACTCTGGAACACTTCCAAGGTTATGAGTTGCAATTAAAATCACCTTTCCTTCATCTCTGAGGTTTGAAAGCAATAAAACTATTTCGTCTTCTGATTTAACATCAATTCCTGTGAATGGTTCGTCTAGTAAAATTATCTCACTTCTTTGGGCCAGTGCTCTTGCTAGAAAAACTCTTTTTTTTTGCCCGCCAGACAATTCACCGATCTGTCTTTCAGCATACTCTCCCATTCCCACCCTATCTAAAGATTTTTGAACGATATTAAAATCATTTTTTTTTGGAATTCTGAGCCAATTCATATGACCATATCTACCCATCATAACGACATCGCGAACAAGTATAGGAAAATCCCAGTCAATCTCCTCATTTTGTGGCACATAAGCTATTAAGTTCCTCTTTAGTGCTTCATCAGTATCTAAACCTAGGAGATTTATACTTCCTTTCTTTAGGGGAACAAATCCCATAATAGCCTTAAATAAAGTCGATTTACCACTACCGTTTATTCCAACTAATGCAGCAATAACTCCTCTATCAAGCTCAAAAGAAACATTTGATAATGCCTTAAGACCATTATTATAAATAACTTCAATGTTTGAAACTTCTATAGATCTCTTACCAGATGCCGTATCAAACATTGTAAACCACCTATAAACTTTCCCTTAAACCTATCACTATTCTTTCTGTTGTTACTTTTAATAAATCAATATAAGTAGGAACTGGTCCGCCAGTTTTACTCAATGAGTCTACATATAAAACTCCACCATATTTTATATTTGCTTCTTTTGCAACTTGGATTGCAGGCTTAGGAGAAACGGTGCTCTCGCTAAAAATAACCCCTATTCTATTTTCTCTTACCCTATCAATAACATTTCTAACTTGGCTTGGCGTTCCTTGACTATCGGAATTCATCGGCCATAAATAAAGCTCTCTTAAATTAAAATCCCTGATTAAATAACTAAAAGCTCCTTCGCTTGTGACCAACCACCTCTTTTCGTAAGGAATTTTAGAAATTTTCTCACGAATAGGATTTATTGCTGATTTAAGCTTCTTAGAGTATACAAAAGCATTTTTATTATAGTAGTCTGCATTAGCAAAATCATACATCACTAATGCTTTCCTAATATTTTCAATGTAAATTAATCCATTTTTTGGCGACATCCAAGCATGCGGATTTGGTTTACCTTTATATGAACCTTCAGTTATCCCCATTGGCTCAATCCCATTAGTCAAAATAACTGATGGTGTCGATTCTACATTCTGAAAAAACTTTTCGAACCATAATTCTAAATTTAACCCATTCCATAAAATTAAATCAGCATTTTCTGCTTTAAGTATATCTCTAGGTGTAGGTTGATAAGTATGTATATCTGATCCTGGCTTTGTTATAGAAACGACTTCAATTTTGTCCCCACCAATATTTTTAGCCATATCAGCAAAAATTGTAAAAGTAGTAACTACTTTAAACTTATCTACAGCTAAAGTATTAACTGTTGAAAGACACATAATTAAAAAGAAATAAAATATTAAGTTTTTCATTATGAGACAGTGTCTCATAATAATTATAGTATTTCAAGTGTAGCAGACTTTACATATTTCTTTCTTCTTTAGTAGCGATTAAAGTAAAAGTAAGCAAAAAAATAAAAATCATTAATGACCATGATGCAAAAGATAGTCCTAAAAGTGTTGATGTCACCTCTGCACAACTACCTTTGGTTGAAAAAATCTTCTCAATATAAAAATTTATTGAATCAACATTAAAACTAGTCTCTAAGATTGGTGAGCAAAGATATGATTCTTCACCTTGAGAGTTATTATTTTGAAGAAAAATTTGTCTACCACTCAGTAGTATCCCTAAAAATATGAAAATCATTGGAAATATATTTAATAAAGGTTTATATATTCTTAAAACTTTTTTTAATATTAGAAAAAAAAGTAATACTATAAAGCAAATTCTTTGCAATGTGCATAAAACACAGGGTTTAAAATTATAATAATATTCATAAAAAAATGAGACTCCTAAGGAAAAAACAATAATTAAAATAGAAATTAAAGTTAAATTCCTTGGTTCAAAGAATCTTGTTTTACTCATAATTTAGTTGGATTTGGCACATCTCCGTATACTTCTTTAGGGTCAAAGACCTTTTCATCTTCTTCGAATTGTAAAAGAATCTTTTCACTGTTCTTTAAATCATTTCCAAAAGGAACACTTCTATAAAAACAAGATCTGTATCCAACGTGACAACTCGCACCCCCTTCAACTTGTACTCTTAGCCACAAACAGTCTTGATCATCATCAATTCTTATCTCTTTAATTTTCTGCACCAATCCACTGGTTTTTCCCTTATGCCATAATTGTTTCCTGCTTCGAGAAAAATATACTGCTTCTCCTAAATCTAAAGTCATAGAAAAAGATTCCTCATTCATATAGCCTTGCATTAAAACTTCCCCACTTTGAAAGTCGGTTGTTACAACAGGTATCAAACCTTGGTCATCGAACTTAGGTGCCAAACTTTGTGATTCTTCAACCTGTTCAATACTTAATCTTTTTTCAAATTTTTTATTTAATGTCATTGTGAACCTCTTAAAAATATTTTACCTTTATCTTCCTAATAACCATAGCTTGGTATGAAAAGTAAATAAATAATACATAATAATAGCTAATATTTGTAAGGTCCCATTGTGGTCTCCAATAAATAAGAGAAAAAAAGAATGTAGCTATAATAGAGATTGATATAAGTCTTAGAATTCCATCTTTCGTTACAAGGGCTTTGACAGAGTCTAAATAAATCTTTAATGAAAGACATGAGATTATGAAAAAGTCATATACTTTTAGTCGTGGCAAGGCTAAAACGAAGACTAAGGCGGACAATATTAATAGTATCTCAAAGAAACTTTCTGAGTTCACTTTATTGCTTATATATTTTTTAAATACTAGCAAATTGATTAAGAAAAAGGGAAAGATAATGACTTTACATAATGCATTAAATTGAACCTTCGAAACTAATTCCTCGCCGTTAGAAACCCATAGAGGTTTTAAAATATCGACCTCAGCAAAAATAGGAGCCAAACCCATATCTACATATTTTAAATTAATAAGCCATTCACTAATAAATGGGCCATGAAGAATGTAGTTAAGAAAAAACAAAAAAACCAACGTTAAAGAAAATATCAGATAGCCTGTTATTTTAAATTCTTTATTAGTTATGAATGGAATCAACAGGAATAAAGCTAGATGAAATTTTAAGAAAGTTGCAATTGCAATAATTGGATAGAAGAAAGCCTTATAAGAATCTGATTTTAATAAAAATATACCAAACAGTACCAATAAATATATTGGAACAGCAATATTTCCTGCTTGTAACGAAATTATGTTTGAGCCTTGATAGGAACATAAAATAAATAGAACTATAAAAATATAACTATTTTTAAGATTAAATATCTTCTTGGTTAAATATCCATAGCCTAGAACTGTTATACCAAGGAATAGAACCCAAACCTTTTCGAAAAGATCATATTCAAATAAGGAAAAAGGAATTATATCTAAAAGAAGTTTCAAGTACGTAAACTGTAAGGGAATAGATTCTTGGCAACTGGCATTAGCAAACCAATCATTTTGAGGGTTTTGCCCAAGGGAATACGCCAAGTCTGCACAGTAAACCACATTGATATCCCACAGGCTATCCCTCGCCCATCCATTTATATATAGAATGTTCGATATAACAGCCCAAAAAATAGGAAAAAAAATAAGAATATACTCTAATCTTATTTTCGATTTAATTGAGAAATTTTTATAATAAACATAAATCAAAGTAACAAATGAAGATAACAATGAAATATTAGAGAATAATACTTTAAGCTCGTTCCTCATAATACAAATGTAAAAGCTTGTAAGTAAAAAGTAAATAAAAAAAGGGGTTGAAAATCCAAAAAAGAAATTCTACCCCCACAGAAAAGAATCTTATCTAAACAAGTGAAAATTGAAGATTAGAAAGTTCTCTAACTTTGTTCTTCAATGCCTGTCGTTTTTGATAAGCTCGCAGAGCTGAAAGATGTATAAATCTTGAGCTTGCTGGTTTACGAGATTCAGCAGCAACTTTTAACATATTAGCCACCCTAGTCTTATTGGCTAATTTTGTTTTGCTGGCAACGTTAACTCTAACCTGCCTCTTTAACAAAAGTTTCATATTCAAATACCCCCTTTGGAGAAATATTTGAACTTTTAACGCATGTTCTATGCGAGTCTTGTTCCCATGACTTATGGAGAACTTTTAACTCATGTTCAATGAGGATCTTTTAAACCATGATCTATGGTATATATAACTAATATCACTTAATACGCTATATTGTCAAGAGAATTTAGATCTAATATTTAGCAATTGCCTAAATAACTGAAATTGTTGATTAATATGCGTACTGCAATCCAAAAACCATACCGTTTTCGCTATCAAGCTGAACCGAGTTAACATCATTATAAGTAGGCATTATATATTCTAATGCAATTCTAATCTT
>CEUL01031014.1_pt1 | contig 20900 bp, 17 predicted proteins | sample 427021 | NCBI WGS metagenome assembly CEUL01 (sample SAMEA2622800, study PRJEB7988) | marine metagenome | isolation source: saline water (ENVO:00002010), including | reverse complement strand
TCCTTTGCCCTCACGGGCGTGCGGGTTCAAATCCCGCTCCGGGCACAAGTTTCGTCTTCAATGAGATACCGCATGGGATAAGCGTTTACCTCTAGGTTGTAGAAATGACTGCAGACCCATACTCGTCTTGGAGCGATGACGATTTAGCCTCGCTGGCTCATGGGTTTAGGGATGACCTTTATTCGGGTCAGGTTGCGCTTGTCACAGGTGGCGCTGGCGGTATCGGTAGGGCTATCTGCATGCTGTTGAGTCGACTCGGCGCTCAGGTCGTTACCTGTGGCCGCGATGAGGGGAAACTCAACGAACTGCAAGGTTCTTTCGCGCGGCAAGATGTCGAGGTATTCGCAATGCCAGCCAATGTGCGCGACCCCGAAGAGGTTGAGGCGCTGCTGAGCGATACCTGGAGCAAATTTGGTCGATTAGACCTCGTCGTTAATAACGCAGGTGGTCAGTTTGCTGCGCCGGCGACCGATATTTCGCCGAAAGGTTGGGCCGCAGTCCTTGAAACAAACCTCTACGGACCCTGGTTTGTAATGCAGGCTGCGGCACGGGCATGGATCGAAAACGGATCCGGGGGTTCGATAGTAAATATTGGAACAGTTACCGGGCGAGCATCAGTAGGTATACCTCACACGGCCGCTGCAAGAGCTGGAGCTGCGGGGCTAGCCGCATCACTAAGTGTCGAATGGGCGCCTCACGACATTCGAATCAACACCATTGCGGTCGGTGTTGTCCGTAGCCCTGGGCTAGTCAATTATCCCGATGAGGCCCGCCCATCTTTTGACCATAATCCACAACGACGTTTAGGTGACGTTCAGGACATAGCTCAAGCCGTAGCGTTTCTTGGTTCCCCTGTGACCGCTTCGTTCGTCACCGGCGAGGTATTCCACGTGGCTGGAGGAGAGCAGGTGTGGGGCGAGTACTGGGCCCTCGGAAAACCTGAATATTTTCAGATCGAAGACAAGTCAACTTCTTGAAGAAACAGGAATAGTACAAATGAGTAATCGGATAGACACGACTCGGTTGCAAGAAATGGCTCGCGCGTACACCACCTCAGCGGTGCTGTACACGGCCTTGGATGTGGGCCTTTTCACACACGTAAGCAACGGGTATAACACCGAGGCCTTGCTTGCACAGGAAACAGGACTGCGACCTGTCGATATCGACCGTTTGGTTTCATGCGCGTTAAGTCTGGACCTTCTCGATTGGGATGGAGAACAGCTGTGTAACGCTGCAGACGTCGAGACATACCTTGTTGAAGGGAAGAGCAGATATGCCGGCCCCTGGATGATGTTCACTCGGCCAGACGTATCTGGGTGGTTTCAAATGACCGAAAAGATGCGAGAGCCCGATTCAACGACACTTGGGATGTACGACGAACTTACGGTGGAATCTGCTCGGAAATATCATCAAGCAACTGCGAGCATCGGCTTTGGAGCTGCTCGACGTTTTGTTCGCACAGTCGACTTGTCTAACCGACGTCATCTACTTGACCTAGGCGGAGGTTCGGGGGCCTACAGCATTACCGCTGTTGAGAGCTTCGAAGGCTTACAGGCAACAGTTCTAGACCTTCCGCCAGTGGTGGTAGCAACCGAGGAATACATTGCTGACGCTGGCGTGGGGGACAGGGTGACAACAGTGGGAGCAGATTTCACACAAGGAGAATTCCCATCTCCAGTCGATGTAGTTGTGATGGCAAGCAACCTGCCGATTTACAACAGTGAAGTGATAGGTGCTGTAGTGGCAAGGGCCTTCCGGGCATTGGAGCCGGGCGGCGAAATGCACCTTATTGGAGAGATGCTCGATAACGATCGCAAAGGCCCCGTGGATGCCGCCATGTGGGGAATGAATGAACTTGTGTGTGGAAGTGAAGGACGAGCCCATACCCGAAGCGAGTGCGAAGAGTATTTTCGTTCGGCTGGATTCAGCGATGTTGAAGTCACGGATTTTGTATCAGGTACGCTTGCCCGTTGCTTTGGTCGTAAGGCGTAGCAAGGCCAGGTAGCGAATGCGGACATTTTTGGCTAGATTTTCTGGCCCCATGTCAATCAAAACCGTTGAGCGCCAGCTCCGTCGTAATAGTCAGCAAATTGCGCACACGCAGGCGGAGCTTGGGGTAATCGAAGAGCAGTTAGAGCATTTCAAAGATGAAGCTGAAACGGCCAGAATTCATGCACTTGTCTCCGAGACGCCGATATCAGAGCGAACGCATCAGCGTGCTGCTCGGCACTTGATTGCAATAGATAAGCAACGTGAACAGCTAGTAGCGCGGCTAATGCAGCTTGAAGGCCATCAAAATTCCCTACTTGATCAAATAGGTAGAGAATTCAACTGACGCTTCTCTTCAGCGAAGAAAACCGGATTGATTGGCTATTGTAGAGATCTCCACGTCCCGAGGCTGCGGCCTCCCAACACAAGGAACCAGTTGCCCAAACGCGTCGTAATTGCAGAAGATGAAGCAATCATTCGCTTAGATCTTCGCGAAATGCTCGAAGAAGAAGGCTACGTCGTCGTCGCGGAAACCGGACGTGGCGATGAGGCAGTCGCATTAGTTCAAGAACACAACCCAGATTTGTGCGTATTTGACATCAAGATGCCAGGCATGGATGGGCTAGCTGCCGCCCGCGAAGTCTCGTCTGAACGCAAAGCAGCCGTTGTGATCCTTACGGCGTTTAGTCAGAGGCACCTCATCGAAGAAGCTAGAGACGCGGGAGTTCTCTCTTATTTGGTGAAACCATTTCAGCGCGAAGAACTCGTCTCAGCAATTGAAGTTGCTTTAGGTCGATTTGAAGAAATACGGCAGTTAGACGCCACAGTTCGAGAATTAGAGGGCCAGCTCGAAGTAAGAAAAGCGGTTGACCGGGCCAAAGGCGTTCTGATGGATGAGGGGAACCTCTCGGAAAGCGACGCCTTTAACTTCATACAGAAGTCTGCAATGTCAGAACGAACAACGATGTTGGATGTGGCTAACAGAGTTGTTAGCGGCAATTTACGCCCATAGCCGCTAAAGATTGCTCAGCCTTTATCTACATCATGCGCCTGGCTAAGTCTGGGCTCTAGGGTCTTGACTGTGGCGAAGCATTTACTACTTGACGGCAATTCACTCACTTACAGAGCGTTCTTTGCATTACCAACAGACATGGCAACCGCCTCGGGCCAAGTAACCAACGCTGTTTTTGGTTTTACGTCAATGCTGCTGAATTTAGTTAAAGATCAGAACCCAGATGGAGTCGTAGTTGCTTTTGATCGCCCCGAACCGACCTTCCGCCATGAAATGTTGCCTGAATACAAAGCGCAGCGCGATCCAACTCCCGATCTCCTCATTGAGCAGTTCGCGATAGTTCGGACCGTGCTGGACGCCTTGCAGGTTCCTACCGTTGACCTCGTAGGTTTTGAAGCGGACGATGTTTTAGCGACCATGGCTGTCCAAATAGCTGACAACGGAGATGAGGCCATTATTGTTACGGGAGACCGAGACATCTATCAGATGGTTAAAGATCCCTTAATCAAGGTCCTATACAACAAGAGGGGCGTAAGTGACTATGCCCTGTATGACGAAGCGGGCATAGTTGAAAGAACTGGGGTTACCCCTGAGCTGTATCCACAGTATGCAGCACTGCGAGGCGACCCCTCAGATAATCTCCCCGGGGTTCCAGGAGTAGGGGAGAAGACAGCTGCGAAACTCATTAATGCCTACGGCGGTCTGGACGGAATCTTCGATCACGCTGACGAGCAAACTCCAAAGCTTCGACAAAACCTTATTGAGTTCGAAGAACGGGCAAGACGAAATGTCGATGCAATGGTTCTCCGAACCGACGCTCCAGTGGATTTAGACCTGGCGTCCGTTAGGTGGGGAACAATCAACGCCAGCGACGTAAGGGAATTGTTTGAAGAGTTAGAGTTCAACTCCCTATACGAACGTCTCGGCGAGCTAGTGGGCGGCGACCTTCCGTCGATGGCCTCGCAAGAGAATATTTTGGAAGCGGAGCCAACGATCGCAGCTTCAGCGGATCAATGCGTTGAGCTGCTTGGGGGTTTGATACAAAGCCAGCTACCGGTGTCTATAGGTTGGCTAGCTGATGATGACGGCTCTTTGGTGGCTTTAGCGGCTGTGCATGAGCCCGAGAACGCTGGTGTCTTGGTCATTGAAACACAGCTCCTTGAAGATAAAAAGGTGCAGTCAGCGCTCGAGGAGGTCTTGAACGTTGATCGGAACGGTTTTGACACCCATGATGCGAAACAGCTAACTCGTGGTTTACGTCAATTGGGACTCAAATCCGATGGTTTGAGAGTTGATACAGCCATAGCTGGCTACCTGCTTGACCCAAGCGGGGGTCGTTACGTTCTCGACGAGTTACTCAAGAAGTACTGTCGCACTGAAATCGTGAGGGGCGATGTAGTTGAAGCGGGCCAGTTAGACCTTGCTGGAAGCTCAGATGACCAGTTATTGGACGTGGCCAGGGATGCGTTAGCAGTCAACCGGTTGGCGCCCACTATGTCGAACCTCATTAATGAGAGATCGATGGTGTGGTTGTATGAAGAGCTGGAACGCCCTCTTATTTCTGTTCTCTCTCGCATGGAAGATGCCGGCGTGGGTGTCGATGTAACCGAGCTAACCAGAATGCGTGACTACCTCGTCGGGGAGGTACAACGACTCGAGTCATCTATCCACGATCTCGCCGGTCATGATTTCAATGTGAATTCCACCAAACAACTGCGTGAGGTGCTGTTTGAAGAACTTGGATTGACTCCACAGAAAAAGACCAAGACTGGATACTCCACTGACGCTGCGTCGTTAGAAAAAATTAGAGACCAGCACGAGATCGTTGCGGTCTTGCTCGAGTATCGGGAAGTCGAAAAGTTGCGGTCAACCTATGGCCAAGGGTTACTCGACGTCACGGACTCAGATGGGCGAATTCGAGCAACTTTTAATCAAACCGTTGCAAGAACAGGCCGTTTGAGCTCTGAGGACCCAAATCTTCACAACATTCCTGTCCGAACTTCTCTTGGTCGCGAGTTTCGAAAAGCCTTTGTTCCCACCGAAGGATTTGAATTACTTGTAGCTGACTACAACCAAATTGAGCTTAGAGTTATCGCGCATCTAGCCGAAGATCCCGGACTTATAGGTGCATTCGAAGCGGGGGTCGATATTCATAATGCGACTGCCGCTTCGATCTTTGGGGTGGACCCGGACGATGTCAATGTGGAGCAACGGTCGCAAGCGAAAATGGTGAGCTATGGCCTCGCCTATGGAATGGAAGCTTACGGTTTGGGGCAGCGCCTAGGGATCGAGACTGGAGAGGCAGCCGAAATATTGAAGGCCTATTTTGTTGCGTTTCCTGCAGTGAAATCCTTCATGGACGACGTCGTGGCGCAAACAAAAGAAATCGGATACACCGAAACTATCTTCGGGCGACGACGACCAATTCCCGAGCTTCTCTCATCAAACTTCAGGGTTCGCCAGGCAGCAGAGCGTCAAGCCATGAATGCGCCGATACAAGGTCTTGCTGCCGATATTTTCAAAATTGCGCTGGTCGAAATTGACCGGTCGCTTGCCGACATGAAGGCGCAAAGCCGTCTCGTCCTCCAGGTTCATGATGAAGTGATCCTCGAAGTTCACCCTGATGAAAGAGACGTAATCAAGAAGATGACTATTGGGAACATGAAGGACGCAGCAGAGTTGCGAGTGCCGTTGGAAGTAAATGTCGCTACCGGCCCCAGTTGGGCGCAAGCGAAGGCATAAAGTGCGCTGCCTGCCCGACTTTATTGAACCGAATGACTAGCGATCACTGGTTCGAAACAGTAGCTGACCACTTACAGGAGGCGTACCTAAGATACGCATTTACTCGAAATACTAGTCAAGAGGTCGATGGAGTTATTCGTGATCTAAAGCTTCAGGTGGGTGACAAGGTGCTCGACGTAGGCTGCGGCCCCGGTCGACACGCTTTAGAACTAGCTCGGCGCGGTATCAGCTGCACCGGCATCGACATCTCGCAGCGGTTTATTGACATAGCCGTTGAGTCGGCGAAGAAGGAAGGTCTCGAAGAGCTCGCGCGCTTCCAAAGAGCAGATGCCAGAGAAATGACCTTTTCCGCCGAGTTCGATGGGGTTATTTCGCTTTGCGAAGGCGCCTTCGGTCTGCAAGGTGGACCAGCGGCATCTGATGTTGCGAACTTGCAAGCAGATCAAGCCATTATTCGTGGCATGAGCGAAGCACTTAAGCCCGGAGGTTACCTACTTCTCGCTGCGTTCTCCGCTTACTTTCAGATCGCTTATGGTGAAGAATCGGCTGAGAATTTCGACTTGATGGCAGCAACCCGCCATGAGATTACCGAAGTCAAAGATCCGGACGGGGCTCCAATGAGCACGGACCTATGGACCACGTGCTTCACACCCCGAGAGCTATGGCTTATGGCGCAAGCCGTAGGCCTTGATCCGCTCACGGTCCGAAGTGCGCACTCAGGGGAAAATTGGGCGAAAAACCATATTGATTTAGATCAAGCCGAGTTGCTGCTACTAGCGCGTCGCCCGCAATAGATTGACCCCGTCGGGTAGAAGTTCACTCCTGAGATGGTTCCGGCCTTACGCCCGTGTAGCCTTGGTCACCGTGCCCGGTGGGAGCTCTGCCACAGGCACCCCGTATTGTCTACCTAGAGCCAAAAAACTTGTGTCTGATACCACTGAATTCGGCAGCTTTACCGATGCCGGCGAATATATTCCCCGCACTATTGTCGAGAACGATCTCGGCTCAATGTCGTTTGCGGATGCAATCGACGGCACCATCGTAGAGTTCGAAGACGGCGACCTAGTTACTGGAACAGTGGTCCGAATAGATCGCGATGAAGTGCTCCTTGACATCGGATTCAAGTCCGAAGGCGTAATTCCCAGTCGTGAGCTGTCAATTCGAAATGCTGTCGACCCATCTGAGATTGTGGACCTAGGCGAAGAAATCGAAGCGCTGGTCTTACAAAAAGAAGATCAAGACGGCCGCCTTGTCCTATCCAAGAAGCGAGCACAATACGAAAAGGCCTGGGGCAAGATCGAAGAAATCAAAGAGTCTGATGGTGTGGTATCGGGTCCAGTCATTGAAGTTGTCAAAGGCGGACTCATCATCGACATTGGTTTGAGAGGCTTCGTCCCAGCTTCATTGGTGGAGTTACGACGGGTACGTGATCTAGATCCTTATATCGGTATGGACCTAGAAGCCAAGATCATCGAACTAGACAAAAATCGCAACAACGTTGTGCTGTCCCGCCGAGCTTGGCTGGAAGAAACACAAAAAGAGCAACGCGAAGAATTCTTGGACAATCTGCAGCCTGGGGAAAAGCGAAGCGGTGTCGTATCTTCGGTTGTGAGCTTCGGAGCCTTTGTGGATCTGGGGGGAATGGACGGCCTTATCCATGTCTCGGAGTTGTCTTGGAAACACGTAGACCACCCCAATTCCGTTGTCACGGTAGGCGACGAAGTGGATGTAGAGGTTTTGGAAGTAGACAGGGAACGGGAGCGGATTTCGTTGTCCTTGAAGGCCACCCAACAAGATCCGTGGCAAGAATTCGCTGATGGTCACAAAGTCGGCGAGTTGGTTTATGGCCGGGTGACCAAGTTGGTCCCATTCGGATCTTTCGTTCAGGTTGGAGATGGAATCGAAGGACTTGTCCATATCTCGGAGATGTCAGCGCATCACGTAGAGCTACCCGAACAAGTTGTTACTCCCGGCGAAGAGTTATGGGTCAAAATTATTGATCTGGATCTGCAACGGCGCAGAATCAGTTTGTCAATCAAACAGGCAGCCGAAGGTGGAGTCGTAGCAGCGGAATATCAGGAAGCGTTCGGCGAACACGCCTACGACGAGTCAGGCAACTTCATCGGAGAGTTCAGTTACGACGCGCCAGCCGAAGGTGAAGAATCAGAGGCTGAGAGAGCTTGGCGTGAATATTACGAAGAGCACGGCGAAGAGGCTTATCGTCAAGCCGTCGCCGATTATGAGGATGCTGAACAAAACGAGCAAGCTGCTGAGGATGCTTTAGAAGAAGCGGCAGCTCCGGCTGAGGAAGCGTAGTAAGCGAGATGATAGTCATCGGTCTTACCGGTGGCATCGGGAGTGGGAAAAGTACCGTCTCCGATCGTTTCGTTGATCTAGGGGCAGTCCTTATTGACGCGGATCGTATCGTTCGCGAGCTACAAGAGCCGGGGGCCAGCGTGCACGCCGACATGGTTGCACACTTTGGCGCAAGCATCTTGAACGATGACGCAACACTTAATCGCCAAGCAGTCGCTGACCGGGTTTTCAGCGATAAGGAAGCACTCCGTGAATTAAATAACATTGTTCACCCGCCGGTGAACCGAGAAATCCGTCGTCGGATCCGAGAACAGGCGGCTACGGACAACCTATTGGTTCTAGATATCCCGTTACTCGTAGAAGGTATTCTTGCCGGTGGGCCACCGAAGTACATCGTCAGTGGAATCTTGGTGGTCGACACAAGTCCTGACGTTGCAGTTCAACGTTTAGTTCAGTTTCGAGGATTTAGTGAAGAGGACGCCCGATCGCGAATAGCAGCGCAAGTCCCAGCGGAGAAGCGACTGGAATTAGCAGACTTTGTAATCGACAACTCAGTAACCCTCGAGGAACTCGAGCCGCAGATTGAGTCAGCGTTTGCCTGGGCGCGAACGCTACCAGCAACTGAACCGACTCCTGAACCCGACGAACCCAGCTGATTGGGCGTCGTTGTTATCCAAACGCAACCACAAGCAGAATCCCCGCCAAAACCAAAGCACTCCCCAGGTAATCGCGGAAGTGATGATGTTCTTTTAGGCGGGTAAGCGAGACTGCAAATGCGAGCACTATTTCTAATTGCCCAAGCGTTCGAACTTTGGTGGCGCTTGCAAGGGTCATCGCTGCTATCCACCCGGTAGTTCCGGCAAAACTTAAGAAACCAACTTGAAAGCATGTGCGCCGGTGGCGCCAAATTGCGATGAGTTGCTTTCGGTCGAAGGCCGAAAGCAACGAGCCATGAATCAACATTTGGAAGGTAAGTAGCGCAAACAAAGTAAAAGAGGTTTGATGCCACACGGATGCTCCGGTTAAAGAGGTCGAAGCGCCGCGGATACCGATTGCTGAAAACGCGAAAAATAATCCAGCAGCCACACCAAACCAAGCTGCTCTATCCCCCAACCCTCGTAGGGCGGCGCTAATACCCGATGTTGCGGCAAGCAACGCCACACCCATCAGGACCGCCACAGCACCCACCCATCCTGTACTTCGGAGCGGTTCATTCAAAAAGATCGCAGAACCAATCGCTACCAAAATCACCTCAGATTTTGAATAGACGGTTCCAATAGCAAAATCGCGTGCCCGGAAAGCCTGGAGTAGCAACGCCGTACCAGTAATTTGAACCACAGCCGCAGCACCAATCCATAAATAAAACCGGAACGGCACACTCAGACTTTGTGGAGAGAGGACGCGCGTCAAAGCAAGCGAAACTAGGGCCAGGGGCCAAGCAAAGAGGAATCTGACATAGGCCGCGCCGAACGAAGAGAGGTGACCTCGCAGCTCATGTTGCCGAGCGGTTCGCATTACCTGAGCTGCGGTGGCCCCAAGTGTTACGGGAATCCAAATCAGGCCACCTGAATCCATAAACGTTCTTTCCCTGACCGCTAACGGCCCTATCCACTCTGTTATGGAGTCTCGGTGTGTTCGGGGCCTTCCAGACGCTGCTGAAGTCTGTTCATACCGTGAAGCCAGCGATCAGGGTCCGCAGTCTTTCTTTCCATCCAAGTTTGGGCGATCGGGTCCGTGAGTACTAGGAACCGCTGCTCAAGGATCGCTTCCACCACCTGCTGGGCCACTTCTTCTGGTTCTTTAATCGGCCCCCCCGCCTGTGATGCCCACTCGCTATCGGCGGCGTCACCCAACATGGGTGTACGAACGGCTAGAGGCGCCAACAGCGAAACTCCAATACCGCGGTGCGCATAAGTGAATGCGAGCCATTCAGCGAGTCCTACAACCGCGTGTTTGCTGACTGCATATGGAAGATTTCCATGGGAGGAGAGAATTCCAGCCATCGATGCGGTGTGGAGCAAGTACCCCTCGCCTCTGTCGAGCATTCCAGGAAGAACGCCTTGAATCGCATGGACATGTGACATGAGGTTTACGTCCCATTGGCGTTGCCATTCCTCAATGGGGCTGTCGAAGACACCTGAACCCGAGCCGATTCCAGCGTTGTTGAACAGAAGGTCAATAGGTCCGATCTGTTGCTCTACCTCAATGATCATCGAATCGATGGCTGCCTTATCTGCGAGATCGCATTCCACCGCAATGCCTTCTATAGATTCGGCAATAAGTTGTGAGCCCTTAGCATCGATATCGACAACGGCTACCTTTGCCCCGGCATTCGAAAAAGCTTTAGCGCAGGCAGCACCGATACCGCTAGCAGCCCCGGTGATGACAGCAACTTTCCCCTTGAGTTCCATGACTCCCCGATGCTCAAATCTGTAACGGTGTTCCGCAATGTGGACAGATAGCAACGCCGTCCATCATGTCGTATTGCGATTCTTTTACAAGCAGAAAGCATCCCTCACACAAGATTTCATCCTCTTGCTTGCTGGGGATACGGTCGCCTTCAGCGGTAGTGATTACGCCTTCGTCTTCGTCTTCGTCTTCGTCTTCGTCTTCGTCGTCGTCGGCAGATGACATCCGCTCCTTGAGGATTGTGTCTAAATCGGCTTCGACGTCGTCATCGTCTTCGTCTTCGTCGTCATCATCTGAAGCTGGGCGAGCGCCAGCCGGGATCTCTAGGTTCTCTTCGTCATCGTCATCGTCTGTAAGGTCATCACCCTCAAGATCGATCTCGATTTCCTCGCCCATCTCTTCATCGAGCAGATCAGGGTCAGCGTCGATTTCTTCAATTTCTTCTTCTACAGGTTCATCACTCATTTTGGCCTCGGGAGCTGCTAACTCAATTAGTCACACATGCTGCTCAGCGCGGAGGATACCCATAGATCGGCCGTTCGGTGTGAATGAAATAAGAAATCCCTAAAGATCTTGATTTTTTTTCGAAACCGATACAAGAGGACCTTGCTAGGAAGTTCCAGTTCCTAAGCTGTTTTCTGTGAGTTCTGAGGCTCGACCGACGCCAACTGCAGCACACCCTTTTCGGGTCGTATCAGACTTTGCTCCAGCCGGAGACCAACCCAATGCCGTCCAGCGCCTCGCTGATGGGGTCGAAGCTGGTCACCGTTTTCAGACGCTGCTTGGCATCACAGGATCAGGCAAAAGCGCAACAATTGCGTGGGCTATCGAGAAAGTTCAACGCCCAACTCTGGTGTTGGCACCTAATAAATCTCTCGCAGCCCAGTTAGCTAACGAGTTCAGGGAATTTTTTCCGAACAATCGCGTTGAATATTTCGTCTCCTACTACGACTATTACCAACCAGAGGCCTACATGCCAGCCTCGGACACCTATATCGAGAAAGATTCTTCAATCAATGACGAAATTGATCGGCTTCGCCATTCCGCAACTGCGGCATTGCTGACGCGGCGAGACGTAATAGTCGTTGCGTCAGTTTCGGCTATCTATGGCCTTGGGCCTCCTGATGCCTATTTACAGCACATGCTTTATCTCAGGTTGGGGGAGACACATAATCAACGAGAGGTCCTCGGCCGCCTCATTGACATGCAGTATGAGCGAAACGATATGAACCTTGTCCGAGGAAAGTTCCGGGTAAAAGGAGACACCCTTGAAATTCATCCCGCCTATGAAGAGTTCGTTGTCAGAATCGAACTTTTTGGCGATGACGTCGAACGAATTACAAAGATTGATCCAGTCACTGGAGAACGACTGGCCGAACTGGAAGAAGTAACTGTCTTTCCAGCGAGCCACTATGTCACCGATGGTGCGACGATCCACAGAGCGATCACTGATATCGAGGCTGAACTACAGCAACGGCTCGCATTTTTTGAATCCGAACAAAAACTTCTTGAGGCGCAGAGACTGCGCATGAGAACTGAATATGACCTTGAGATGCTGCAAGAAGTCGGATATTGCACAGGAATCGAAAATTATTCGATGCATCTCGATGGCCGAACTTTCGACGAACCGCCGTATAGCCTTCTGGACTTTTTCCCCGACGATTATCTGCTGGTGGTTGACGAAAGCCATGTCGCAGTACCTCAACTTCACGGGCAATTTGCGGGAGATCGATCTCGAAAGGACACGTTGGTTGAACATGGCTTCCGCCTGCCATCGGCGCGCGACAACCGGCCGCTCCGATTTGAAGAAGTAATGGAACGTCTCAACCAAGTGATTTTTTTATCTGCCACGCCGGGCGAGTACGAAATTGAAGTCAGCGACCAAGTTGTTGAGCAAATAATTAGACCAACAGGGTTGATTGACCCCGAGGTGATTGTGAAGCCTACGCGCGGGCAGATCGACGACTTAATCGAGCAAATTGACCACACTGTTGGTCGAGGGGATCGCGTACTTGTGACAACCCTTACGAAGAAGATGTCGGAGGACCTCACCGATTATTTGCTGGAGCTGGGAGTCAGGGTTCGCTATCTCCATAGTGAAATTGACACAATTGAAAGAATCGAAATTTTAAGAGATCTGCGCCTTGGCGAATTTGACGTACTGGTTGGAATAAATTTGTTGCGCGAGGGCTTGGATCTGCCTGAGGTTTCTCTTGTGGCCATCTTGGATGCAGACAAAGAAGGCTTTTTGCGAAGTCAAACCTCGCTTATCCAAACCATTGGTCGCGCAGCCAGAAACGTAGATGGCCAGGTGATCATGTATGCCGACAACATCACCGATTCAATGCGAGCGGCACTCAATGAAACTAACCGCCGCCGGGGTCTCCAACAGGCCTACAACGATGAACATGGCATTGACCCCCAAACTATCCGTAAGGCCGTTACTGATATCTTGCTTGTGTTGCGAGGGCAAGAAGAGGGTGCCCCAGTTCCAGAGAAGTTGTCGTCAAAAAGAGTTCGAATTGATGAGCAAGCGCGTCGGGATTTGGCTGAGCTTCCAGAGGATGACCTGCATCGATTGATTCACTCTCTGGAACTTGAAATGGAAGAAGCCGCTGAAGACTTACGATTTGAATACGCGGCACGCTTACGCGACGAGATCCGGGAACTGCGTCGCGACCTTCGTGATGCGATGAACTGAAGGTAAACCAGGAACTATGGATCACCTAGTGCATTAGCAACTAGTTTTCCACTAGGGGTAGCGGCGGTAGCCAGCCGCGAATTCTTTACTAGGGGGTATTTAGATGCCACATGAAGTTCGCGGCGTCGTAGCTCGATCGAAAGGCGCTCCGGTGGCCGTCGAAACTATTCAGGTGCCAGACCCTGGGCCCGGAGAAGTGGTAGTCGATGTTCAGGCATGCGGCGTATGTCACACAGACCTTCACTATCGCGAAGGCGCAATTAACGACGAATTTCCGTTTCTTCTCGGTCATGAGGCCGCAGGGACTGTAAGTCAAGTTGGGGCAGGTGTCTCCAACGTGAATGAAGGTGATTTCGTCATACTGAATTGGCGCGCTGTTTGCGGACAATGCCGAAGCTGCCTACGAGGCAGGCCTCAATACTGCTTTGAGACCCACAACGCGCACCAAAAAATGACGCTGGATGGAGTCGAGTTGACAGCCGCCCTCGGTATCGGCGCATTCGCCGAAAAAACGTTAGTGGCGGCAGGACAAGCAACGAAAGTGGATGATTCGGCCGAACCGGAAATAGCTGGACTTATTGGTTGTGGGGTGATGGCAGGCTTAGGTGCGGCGATGAACACCGGAGGGGTTACACGTGGAGACAGCGTTGCTGTTTGGGGTTGCGGGGGAGTCGGGGATGCCGCAATCGAAGGTTCTCGCATAGCTGGAGCACACACGATCATCGCGATAGATCTAGATGACCGAAAACTTAAGTGGGCTAAGGATTTTGGCGCCACACACGTAATCAACTCCGCTGATATGAGTACTGACCAAGTCGTCGAGGCAGTTCAGGCGCTGACGGGCGGTAACGGCGTAGACATAGCAATCGAAGCAGTAGGCTCACCTGCTGCCTATGAACAAGCATTTTACGCGAGAGACCTAGCGGGCACCGTAGTCCTTGTTGGCGTTCCCAACCCAGATATGCGCATTGACCTACCCATGATTGAAGTCTTTGGGCGAGGTGGTTCCCTCAAAAGCTCATGGTATGGCGACTGCTTGCCGACCCGTGACTTTCCAATGCTCATCGATCTTCACCTTCAAGGACGTTTGAAGCTGGATCAGTTCGTATCCGAGAAAATCGGCATTGAAGATGTTGAAGCGGCGTTCCATAAGATGGAGCAGGGAGAAGTTCTACGCTCGGTAGTCATGATCTAAGCCTTTTAGCTAAGAGCGTCCTGTTTAGAGATATGGCCCGAGATAGGCTCCGGCACGATGGGAGATCGATTAATCGTTCGAGGCGCGAGGGAAAATAACCTGTGCGACGTTGACGTCGACCTACCGCGCGACAACTTGATCGTGTTTACGGGTCTATCGGGAAGCGGAAAGTCATCTCTCGCGTTTGACACCATCTACGCCGAAGGTCAGAGGCGATACGTCGAGTCGTTATCCGCCTACGCCCGACAATTTTTAGGGCAAATGGACAAACCCGATGTCGACTTCCTAGAGGGCCTCTCACCGGCGATTTCGATCGACCAAAAGAGTGCGAGCAGGAATCCTCGATCCACAGTCGGCACCATTACCGAGGTGTATGACTACCTTCGGCTTCTGTATGCCCGGATCGGAGTACAGCATGACCCTGAAACAGGTGAAGTCGTCCAGCGTCAGACCTCGCAAGAGATCGTCGACAGAATACTCACGCTCGGCATGGAGAAGAGGTTCCAGGTCCTAGCGCCCATTGTTAGGGGAAGAAAAGGCGAGTACCACACCCTCCTAACCGACCTCGCGTCGCAAGGCTATGTGCGCGCTCGAGTCGACGGGGAAACAGTTGATCTTGGGGACAAGGAGATCCTCCCCGAAGAACGCCTAGATCGTTACGTCAACCACGACATTGAAGTCATTGTGGATCGCCTTGTGCTCAGAGAAGGAATTGAGCAACGGCTTACTGAGTCGATTGAAACAGCTTTAAATCTCGCTGACGGACATGTGTGGATAGAAGTCGTTCCCTCGGAAGGGGAAGGGGAGATCCATACATATAGCCAGCACCTCTTCTCGCCCGCCACGGGGCGTTCATTCGAAGATCTCGCCCCCCGAAACTTTTCCTTCAATTCACCGTATGGGGCATGTGCTACCTGCGATGGTTTGGGAACTCGCTTTGAGGTAGACCCAGAACTAATTGTTCCGAATACCGACCTAAGCATTGAAGAAGGTGCGATCGCTCCATTCGCAACTGGGGCAAGTCGTTGGTATGGGCGGTTGTTGCGTGCTACTGGGGAAGAATTTGATATTCCGATTGAAAAGCCGTGGTCGAAACTCACGGCCAAGCAACGCAAACTGATTCTCTACGGAAGTTCGCAAAGCCGAACGTTTACAGTTCGCTACAGAAACCGATACGGCCGCAGTCGGAGCTACACCACTCATTGGGAAGGAGTTATTCCGACTCTTCAGCGTCGTCACGCTGACACTGACAGCGATCATTCCCGGGATCGCATCGAGGGGTACATGCGAGAAGCGCCCTGCGCTGTCTGTGACGGAGCGCGATTGAATGAAGTTTCGCTCGCTGTTCGGGTGGCCGACCGCAATATTCATGAGCTTTGCTCAGTGTCCATCGGGGAGGCAGCCAAGGTTATTGATGGCCTGTCACTCAGCGATAGAGACATGATGATCGCAGCGCCCATCGTTAAAGAAATTGACGCTCGCCTCAACTTTTTGTTGGACGTTGGATTGGACTACCTCACCTTAAATCGATCTGCTGCAACTTTGGCGGGAGGTGAGGCTCAACGTATTCGTTTAGCTAGCCAAATAGGTAGTGGTTTAGAAGGAGTCTTATATGTATTGGACGAACCTTCGATAGGGCTTCACCAGCGGGACAACCGCCGTCTAATTGAAACCCTTCAAAACCTGCGTGATTTGGGCAACACGGTGCTGGTTGTAGAGCACGATGAGGAAACGATTCTTGAAGCTGACTGGGTAGTGGACATAGGTCCTGGTGCTGGAGAACACGGTGGGGAAATCATCTATAGCGGCCCTGTAAAAGGTCTGACAGCCGCAAAGGGGTCGATTACTGGTGACTACCTGCGAGGCGTTCGAAGTATAGAAACACCTGGAAAACGCCGAGAGCCGATTTCAGAGGTTCTCACAATAAAAGGGGCACGGGAAAATAACCTCCGTTCAATTGATGTCGAGATACCGCTCGGTTGTTTTGTGGCCGTAACGGGTGTATCGGGGTCGGGTAAAAGTACGTTGATCAACGAGATCCTCCGAAAGTCATTGATGCAACGTATCTACAAGTCGAAAGAGGTTCCCGGGTTGCATACCTCGCTTGAAGGATGGGAAGCCCTGGATAAGGTCATTGACATCGACCAATCACCGATAGGGCGAACGCCGCGCTCGAATCCTGCTACCTATACAGGCGCCTTTGACAATATTCGCAAGCTTTTCGCAGCGACTAATGAGTCGAAAGTTCGTGGGTATTTGCCTGGGCGGTTCAGTTTCAATGTCAAGGGCGGGCGTTGCGAAGCCTGCTCAGGAGACGGAACAATAAAGATCGAAATGCACTTTCTTCCGGATGTGTATGTTCCGTGCGAGATTTGTAAGGGGGCTAGATATAACCGCGAGACCTTAGAAGTGCGTTTTAAGGGCATGACCATCGCAGACGTGTTGAATATGCCGTGCGAGGAGGCTTTGGAGTTTTTCTCAGCTCAACCACCGATTGCCCGCCACATGCAAACTCTGGTTGACGTAGGGCTTGGATATATTCGACTTGGGCAGCCAGCTACGACACTGTCTGGCGGCGAAGCGCAACGCGTCAAACTCGCTAGCGAGCTAGCGAAGAGACCTACTGGCCACACGATTTATATTCTGGATGAACCTACAACAGGGCTCCATTTTGAAGACATTAGACGTTTGCTTGCAGTTCTAAGTCGCTTGGTTGATCAAGGCAATACGGTGATCGTGATTGAACATAATCTTGACGTAATTAAGACCGCCGACTGGATCATCGACATGGGTCCTGAAGGTGGGAATGGTGGTGGTCTGGTAGTGGCTAGCGGTCCGCCTGAAAAGATTGCGAAAGTGTCGGCTAGTCACACAGGGCAATTCCTTGGTGCCGTCCTGCCAAACTGACGTCGTGTTCGCCCAATAGCATTTAGGTATGGCTCTGCGTCCCGAATCTGGTTCAGTACCCGATCAGCCCGGTAGCTATCAATTCAAGGATTCTGGCGGACGCATTATTTATGTTGGAAAAGCCAAGAGCCTGCGGAACAGGCTGAACAGTTACTTTCAAGACGCCCGGAATCTGCATCCTCGCACTCTTCAAATGTTGGAATCTGCGGCAACAGTGGAGTGGATCGAGGTGGCAACTGAAGTAGACGCACTCATGCTTGAGTACAGCTTGATTCAGAGGCACCAGCCGAGGTTCAACGTTCGACTCCGAGATGACAAGTCTTATCCGTTTCTCTCCATCACTATGCGAGATGAATGGCCGCGAGCCACAGTTATGCGGGGTAAGAGAAAAAGAGGTAATCGGTATTTTGGGCCATTCGGGCATGCACACGCGATTAGAGAAACTTTAGACCTGCTGCTGAGAACGTTCCCCATCCGCACATGTAGCGACAATAAGTTGGCTGAGCACCAGCGACTGGGGAGACCGTGTTTGTTGTTTCATATCGAACAATGTGCTGGCCCCTGTGTCGGGGAAATAACGTCCGAGGACTATGAAGGCCTAGTTCGTAAGCTCATCCGCTTCTTAGAGGGTGACACAGAGGACGTAGTCAAAGAACTCAACGCCCGGATGCGCGAGGCAAGTAATGCCACTGAATTTGAATTAGCAGCAAGGCTGCGTGACCGTCTATCGAGTGTTGAACGAGCTATCGAGAAGCGTCAGATCGCTGGTACCCGGAACGAAGATTTCGACGTGATTGGTCTCCACGACGATGAGCTAGAAGCGTCAGTGCAGGTCTTCTATGTGCGTAAAGGTCGCGTTATGGGTCAGCGGGGTTCGATTGTCGACAAAGTTGAAGACGTTACCCAGCCAGACTTGATTGCGAGAATTATCGAAGACTTGTACCACCAAGAAAATCCGATTGGTATGCCAAAGAATGTTTTCGTTCCCTCGTTACCTCACCGACAAGGACTCTACGAAGAGTGGCTTACCACTCAACGAGGTTCTCGCGTTGAAATACGGGTACCTATGCGTGGGGACAAGCGAGCGTTGCACGAAACTGCTACACGAAACGCAAAAGAGTCCTTTGCTCGTCACCGCCTAAAAAGAGGCACTGATCACAACAGTCGAGCGCGAGCGTTGCAAGAGCTGCAAGCCCACTTGGAGCTACCCAATGCACCCCTGCGGATTGAGTGTTATGACATGAGCCACCTCCAAGGAACTGACTACGTGGGCTCAATGGTGGTCCTGGAAGACGCCGTGCCACGTAAGAGTGAATATCGTCGCTTCAAAATCCGTGATGTCGCAGGAAACGACGACTTTGCGGCCATGGAGGAAGTGCTGTACCGACGATTCCGAAATCTTCTCGCCGAAAGAGAAGCGCCGGATGAAGTTCCTGGAAAGTTCGCCTATCCGCCGCAGCTTTTGGTTGTTGATGGCGGTAAAGGGCAGTTGGGTGTAGCAGTAAGAGTTCTAGAAACGCTCGGTTTGAGTGACGAAATACCGGTCGCTGCTCTCGCCAAGCAATTTGAGGAAGTATTTGTGCCCGGCCGTTCTGCACCGATTGAGTTGCCGCGAGGCTCCGAGGCTCTGTACCTTTTGCAACGCATTCGCGACGAAAGCCACCGTTTCGCGGTCAACTATCACCGGGTCCTTCGCAAAAAAAGAATGACGCGCAGCGTACTGGACGACATATCTGGGCTAGGAGACGTGCGTCGTAAACGTTTAATAAAGCAATTCGGGGGTGTGCGAAAGGTGCAACAAGCTTCACTCGATGAGCTCCTCGCCCTGACGTGGTTACCTGATCCGGTAGCGCGTGCCGTATACGACCGAACTCAGGGGAGCGCGTGATCCAAGATTCGTGGGAACAACACTCCCACTGGTGGCAGCGGGAGTTCACTCGGGGCGCTGATCCCGAATATGAGGAACAAATTCTTCCCTTATTGATGGACTTGGTGGTCGAAGGGGGCAGAGTCCTTGATATTGGGTGCGGGGAAGGGCAAGTGTCGCGTTTGCTCTCATCTACCTCAACCAAGGTCTTTGGCATCGATCCAGCATGGAGCCAGATCCGTGAGGCCGTACGCCGCAGCACACAAGAGGCATATAGCCAAGCTTCCGCAACGGCGCTCCCATTCACGGCAGGAGTATTTGACACGGCCGTAGCGTGTCTTGTCTTTGAGCACATAACCGCCTTAAGGCAAGCAGTCGCTGAAGTCTCTCGGGTGCTGGCGAAAGGCGGAAAGTTTATTTTTATGTTGAATCACCCACTCCTGCAAACTCCTGGAAGCGGATGGGTCGACGATTATATTTCAGATCCACCGAGCCACTATTGGCGTGTTGGCCACTACCTCGTAGAACAAGAAACTCTTGAGGAAGTTCAACTCGGTGTGCACATCCCATTTGTGCACCGGCCTTTGAGTGAGTACGTCAACGCTCTCTCAGAGAACGATCTTCAGCTAGAACGCATGCTTGAACCGTCGCCGCCAGCAGGGTTTCTGGAACGAAATGACTCCTATCGGGCAGCAGCACACATCCCCCGGCTGTTGGTGCTGATCTGCAGAAAGCGCTGATGTTCGCATTGAGGCGACCTAGGCTTTAACCATGCAGGACGGACCAAACTTCGTGGTAGTGGCCGGACTGTCTGGAGCCGGCCGTTCAACAGTAGCTGACACTCTTGAAGATTTGGGTTGGTTCGTCATCGACAACCTCCCATCCAGCTTGCTCTCATCAGCGGCTGAGCTGCTCACCGCTGCGGACCCCCGAGTGCAGCGGCTGGCCTTAGTGGCTGGGTCACATCAGCACCAAGAAGATCTCTTGGACTTCTTGGCAGGTCTCAACACGTCCCCAGCCCGAGTAAGTGTCGTTTTCTTGGATGCGCCCACAGATGTGCTTCTACGTCGCTACGACCAAACACGGCGGCGACACCCCCTTGCAACCAACAGCGAGTCCGTGGCTGAAGCGATCCAACGGGAACGTGAGCTTTTGGACCCGATCAAACAAAAAGCTGATCTGGTGATTGATACCGGTGATCTCATTGTGCATGAATTGAAATCTCGCGTAGTTGAAGCGTTCAGCGAAGCTGGTCGAAACCAACTAATGCAGACAACAGTCATGTCGTTTGGGTATAAACATGGCATCCCAATCGAAGCTGATCTAGTCATCGACTGTCGGTTTTTGGCTAACCCACATTGGCTGCCAGAGTTACGGCCGCGGACAGGTTTGGACCAAGAAGTAAGGGATTATGTACTCGGAGAGTCATCAACCATTTTGTTCTTGGAGCGTCTCTTGCCGCTCCTTGACTTTTTGGTTCCTTCCTATGTCGAAGAGGGCAAGGCATACCTGACTATCGCCTTCGGGTGTACGGGAGGTCGTCACAGGAGTGTCGTGGTTGCCGAAGAAATAGGGCGTATTTTGACGGAAAATGGTTATGCGCCGCGCACGCGCCACCGCGACCTCGAATCAAAAGAAATATAGAAGTAGAGCATCAATTCGCCACACTCTGCGACCCATGCGGTAGACATTCAGCAGCGTCTCTATTCCCTTTTAGAAAGCGAGTCCTCTATGACCGTGCGTGTTGGCATAAATGGTTTCG
>CEUL01004663.1_pt1 | contig 21070 bp, 22 predicted proteins | sample 427021 | NCBI WGS metagenome assembly CEUL01 (sample SAMEA2622800, study PRJEB7988) | marine metagenome | isolation source: saline water (ENVO:00002010), including | reverse complement strand
CCGCTTTCCCCACTCTTTCAGACGGCAGGTATCCCTGCTGCAGAAGGCGGTCTTGTTGGCCTTGGGACATGGCACCGACGTAGCCGACCACGTGGGAACCGAGTTCATTTTGCGGGTAGACACGATTCATTACCCATTTCGCTTCTACGCCTGGCAAAGACTGTTCTGACACTCTCAACAGTCCGTATTCATTGAGGCCGGTGGCTACGACTTTGGCTGCGAGTGGGTGGGTTTGTTGATCCAGTAGACGTTCACTCATGACCGAGACCGGAAGATCGATCAGTTCAGAAAGTTGCTCCAACACGTATTCGACTTGGCCTGGTGCGTATCGGGATTGATTTACCGTTACGACGCCAGTTCTTATGTTGTCAGCTAGCACCACGCCGTGCCGATCAAGGATGCGGCCTCGGGTTGGTTCGGTCACTACTATTTCGACATGGTTCAAGAAAGCTTTATCGGCCAGTTCTTCGTTTGTTAGGACCTGCAAGTACCAGGCCCTTGTAAATAATGCTGCAAATAGTCCGACGATCAGTATCCCTACGAACGCCAGCCGTCGCCTCAGTTGGTCATCCATTGATCTGAACTGTTTCCAGCGGAAACACCCATCGGACCAGCGGAGATAGCAGGACCGTTGACGGTACTGCTGCTATTGCGGTGACGAGCGCTATTGCACCTAGTTCTCGCCGCGTGACATATTCGAGGCCAATGAGTGCCCCGATACCAGCGAATAGAGCTGTTGCTGTTGCACTGAGAAGGGCTACGGTCAACGACCGAACGACGATGTTTCGTTCTGAGACCTGACTGGCGACTGAGCTAGTCCCGTAACCCGCTAAGGAAAAGGTAAGTGCCGTCATTCCAAAAGGGGTGTGCAGCACAAGATCCACTAGCACGCCCACTAGGAAACCAACGAGCGCACCGTTTGACGGGTTCAGGTGCAGGCTGACGAGGACTACCAGGATCAGCGGCAAATCAACGACGTAGCCACTGAGCTGAAAGTGCGGCACTACTGCTATTTGAATCAAAAATATGGTTGCGAAAATCGCAACAAGTCGGGAGGTCTCTCTTCCGGCCAATGTCATGGCGTTGGCTCTTCGGATGACACGTCAGGGCTTTGATCCTCGGGGACTCTGTCAACAATGACTGGTTCAGGGGCTTCTGGGTAGAACAGCAGAACTTGGACCCATCTAAGTCTGTCCAAGTCGGCTGCTGGGTGGACCGTGATTCGTTGTGTGCCTTGGACTGCGTTAGGTACCACATCGACGACGGTGCCGATGAGCAGTCCTTCAGGGAACGAGCTGCCTTGAAAACCGCTCGTTACTACTGTTTCGCCCGGTATGACGACGGTGTCCAGCTCGATAAAGCTGATCTCGAGTTCCCGGTTTTGTCCTTGTCCCGATGCGATACCGTCGTCTCCTGATCGAACCATCCGAACACCCACATCAAAGTTGGGGTCAGTCAGTAATTCGACTTGGGAACGAGTTACCGATACCGCTGAGATCCTTCCGATTACACCTGCTCCAGTCTCAACTGGCATACCGACGACCAGGCCGTCGCGGGAACCTTTATCGAGTTCTAATGTGCGTTGGTAATTGGAGATGGGTGCGTCGATAACGCGTGCTGTTCGGCGGCCGACTTGAGCGACGCGGTCGCGAGCTCCCAGCAACGAGAGAAGAGCTTTCCTTTCTCGTTCTATCTCACCTACTTCAAGCACGGAGTTTTGAAGCTCAGCAATTTTGGCTCGAAGCAGAGCGTTTCTAGCTTCTAGTTCGTCGTAGCTAGTAACTGCTTCCCAAGCTCCTCCAATGGGCTCAAATATGCTCGCCGAGGTCGACCGCAACGGTCCAAGAGCATCAAGAACTGCGCCTCGAGCGGTGTCGATTACCCCTCCTTCAGAGCGAAGGTCGATAGTGATGAGGATTAGTGAAGTTAGGACGAGTAGCGCTAATCGAAAGCGTGACCTTCGGGTTCTGTTCATGTTTGAACGGCGCGCCACAACTGAGTCCGTTTTAGTACTGGTTACCGGAGGAGAAGAGAACGCCTCTGAGGACTTCGAACTCTTCTAAGGCCTGTCCTGAGCCTCTAGCTACCGCATAGAGAGGGTCCACTGCTATCCGGATCGGCATGCCTGTTTCATTTGCTAGGCGTTGGTCTAGACCTCTTAGTAAAGCTCCTCCGCCTGCCATCATGATGCCTTGGTCCATGATGTCTGCGGCTAGTTCGGGTGGCGTCTGGTCAAGTGTGAACTTGACGGCGTCGACGATGGAGCTAACCCCCTCTTCTAGGGCTTCTCTCATTTCCACGCTGCTCACTGTCACTGTCTTGGGCAGTCCGGTAACTAGGTCTCTACCGCGTATCTCCGCATACATTTCATCGGGAAGCGGCCATGCCGACCCAAGGGCGACTTTCACTTCCTCTGCAGTGCTTTCACCTAGCGCGACGCTGTATTCCTTCTTCACATATTGGGTAATTGCATCGTCTAAGACATCGCCGCCAACTCGGGCTGACTGGCTAGCAACTATTCCTCCAAGTGAGATGACTGCGACTTCGGTAGTCCCTCCCCCGATATCAACAACCATGCTTCCGTGTGGGGATTGGATAGGCAGCCCGGCTCCTATCGCTGCGGCCATAGGTTCTTCAATGATGAAGGCCGGTTTGCGGGCGCCTGCGTATTCGGCGGCCTCTTGGACTGCTCGTTGTTCTACACCGGTAATGCCGGAGGGAACGCATATCACCATCCGTGGTTTTGACCAGCGACTTCCTGAGATCTGGTCAATGAAGTAGCGCAGCATCTTTTCACACACATCGAAGTCAGCGATCACGCCATCTTTTAGGGGTCGCACTACTTGGATATGTGCCGGAGTTCGCCCAGCCATCCTTTTCGCCTCGTGGCCGACGGCGAGCGGAGTTCCGTTCGTTACATCCATAGCTACGACGGAAGGCTCATCAAGAACAATGCCTCTGCCGCGAACGTAAACGAGCGTGTTGGCAGTTCCGAGGTCGACTGCGATATCTCTTCCTCCGAGGCTCCTAAAGCCCGAACCGCCCCTCACCGCATACACCTGGCGCGCGGAGCAAAGAAATCTACCTCGTTGTTGAAGGAGGACATTCTTCGAATCGCTTCTTGACAGGTCATGAATTTCCCAATCAGAGCCCTGGGAAGAAAATATTGATTTCACGTTCAGCTGATTCGCTGGAATCAGAGCCGTGAACCAGGTTTTCTGTTACTACCAGTCCGTAATCGCCGCGGATAGTTCCGGGTGCGGCAGTTGCCGGGTTGGTACTTCCCATTAGGTTTCGGACAACAGCGAAGATCTCGTCGCCAGCGTCGTCGGGGCCTTCTACGACCATAAGCATGGCTGGGGAGCGGGTGATAAAGCCGATCAGGTCGTCGAAGAACGGTTTGCCTTCGTGTTCTCCGTAGTGAACTTCTGCTGTGGCCCGGTCGATCGTTCGCAGATCTGCTCTGCTTAGTTGTAAACCTTTGCGTTCTAGGCGGCCGATGATTTCACCTACAAGTCCACGTTCCACGGCATCGGGCTTGCAAATAACAAAAGTACGGGGCACTAGATCTCCTTGAACTCTTCGAACTCGATGCTGGTAAGGCTACCGCGAGGTTTCGACGAGTTGACTTCGGGCTTCCGAAGCAACGTACAGTGATCCTGTGATCAGTATGGAGCCGGACTCGCCGGCTATTTCAATAGCTCGATTTATGGCGTCTGGCACTCGAGGGATTAGTTCAACTTCGACTCCATTACCTTCTATCGCTACGGCTAGTTCATCTGCCGGAACCGCTCGAGGCCAGTCGGCGGCGGTTGCAATAATTTTTGAGAATTCCGTCACGTTGAGGGCGTCCAAGAATTCGCGAGGGTCACGGGGTCTATTAGCTCCAATCACTAGAACTGGTTGCTCTTCTACTGCGAAGTCGTGAAATAGCGTTTCAGCTACGACATGTGCAGCAGGCGGGTTGTGTGCTCCGTCAATAATGACCGTTGGTTGTCTTTGCACGATTTCGAATCGAGCGGGAAGAGTTAGATGCCCGAAAGCTTCTGAAATGAGTTCCGCCTCTAATTGTCGACCAAAAAAAGCTTCTGCTGCGGCGACAGCAATCGAAGCATTCTGCGATTGGTGGGCGCCATTGACGGGCAGAAATATTTCTTCGTGGACGCCATGGGGGGTTACAAGGTCGACCAGACGCCCGCCTACCGCTAGACGGTCTTCAGAAGCGTCGAAATCGCTGTGTCGATGCCATATCTCTCGACATTCGGTGGCGACAATTACTTCCGTAAGTTCAGGTGAGGTTTCTCCGCAAATCACGTGTGTTTCGCTGGAAATAATGCCTGCTTTTTCCCGGGCTATGTCCACCAAGGTAGGACCGATGATTTCTAGGTGATCTGAACCAATGTTTGTGATTACCGCAACCTGTGCGTCAATAACGTTCGTCGCGTCCCATCTACCCCCCATTCCGACTTCGATGACGTTGACGTCTACGGCTGTAGCTGCGAACCAGTTGTAGGCAGCAGCGCAGAGAACTTCGAAATAACTCGGCGGTTGGCCGGTTGCTTCGATCACCCACGGCTCTACTTGAGCGATCTCTGAAAGCGCTCGGGTCATCGACTCGTCGTCAAGGGGTTCATTGGCGATCATGATTCGGTCATTTACTCGGTCGATGTGGGGTGATGTGTAGCTGCCTACGTCAAGTCCAGTTGCCCCAATGAGCTCTACCAACATTCGCGAAGTACTGCCTTTACCGTTTGTCCCAGTGACGTGGACGGCCGGAATGTCTTTATGGGGGTTACCTAGGAGCTCCATCAGGATCGTCATTCGCTCTAATGACGGCGCTGTCGTTTCATCTCCTCCGAGATTTTTTTCGAGGTTGTAGTGGCCCTGCAACCAGTCCAAAGCTTCTTCGTACGTGTTGAGGGTCTCAGGTGTGTTGCCGTCGCGGCGTAGGCGATTTTTTGATCGCTTAGGACGCTTGGCGCTCGCCACCGGTGTCATCCCTACGTGGCACCAGGGTCGGATTTACCTTGTCGAGAACGACATCTCGGTCGATGATGCATCGAGCGATATCTTCCCTACCGGGAACCTCGTACATGACGCCTAGCAGTACCTCTTCTAGAATCGCTCGTAGACCGCGAGCTCCGGTGTTGCGCAGCAACGCTTGATCTACGACAGAGCTGATCGCTTCATCGGTGAATTCAAGTTCAACGCCGTCGAGTTCGAACATGCGTTGGTATTGCTTGATGAGAGCATTGCGGGGCTCCAACAAAATGCTGGTCAGCGCCGAGTGGTCGAGTTCATCGACTACGCCTACCACTGGGAGACGGCCGATGAATTCGGGGATAAGACCATATTTTTGGAGATCTTCTGGCAGGACTTCGGGGAGGAGTTCTAGATTGCCTCTCTCATTGACCGATTTGATGTCTGCGCCGAATCCGACTGCTCTTTGTCCGATTCGGTCAGCGATAACTCGTTCCAATCCATCGAAAGCCCCACCGCAGATGAACAACACGTTACTGGTATCTATTTGGAGAAATTCTTGGTGTGGGTGCTTCCGTCCACCTTGTGGAGGTACTGAAGCTTGCGTCCCTTCGAGGATTTTTAGGAGAGCTTGTTGGACTCCTTCACCTGATACGTCGCGGGTTATTGAAGGGTTTTCTGCTTTACGTGCGACCTTGTCGATTTCGTCGATATAGATGATGCCGGTTTCGGCTCGTTTTACGTCGTAATCGGCTGCTTGTATGAGTTTAAGCAAAATATTTTCTACGTCTTCGCCTACATACCCAGCTTCGGTAAGCGCAGTCGCGTCAGCTATGGCGAAAGGAACGTTGAGCATGCGGGCGAGTGTTTGGGCCATCATGGTTTTGCCGCAGCCTGTTGGGCCGATAAGCATGATGTTGGATTTGGCGATTTCGACGTCTGATTCGAGGCTCTGGCCGAATTGGACTCGTTTGTAGTGGTTGTATACAGCAACCGACAGGATTTTCTTGGTCCGTTCCTGTCCGATGATGTATTCGTTGAGAAATTCGAAAATCTCAGATGGTTTGGGAACTTCGTCGAAACTTACTTCTGTGTTGTCTGCGAGTTCTTCTTCGATGATTTCGTTGCAGAGGTCAATGCACTCATCGCAGATGTACACCCCGGGTCCAGCAATAAGCTTTTTGACTTGTTTCTGAGATTTTCCGCAGAAGGAGCATTTAAGTAGCTCTCCGCCCTCTCCGAATTTCGCCACGTTACTGATACCTCATTCTGGTTACCCGGCCCACTCGGGTCGGTAGCCGTTTGCTAAGGATGGCACAGTCGGATCAGAACGGGGGGACGTTCAGAGGTAAACGTTGTGCTACCTGACGCATTAGTTGTTTGTGTTGGGGTACCAGATGAGAGTACCGAGTCATTGGGGTTATGAACAGCGGAATTATGAGGCTGCTCGAATTGGCCCGTCTTCTGCTACTTCGCGGCTATCAATTACGTCGTCAATGATTCCGTACTCTTTAGCTGCAGCAGCGTCCATGATGAAGTCTCTATCGGTGTCGGTGTGGATGCGTTCAAGGTCTTGTCCTGTGTGGCGGGCCAAGATTCCCTCTAGTAGGTCTCTCATCCGATCAATTTCTCTTGCGGCCAATTCGATATCGGTCGCTTGTCCCATGGCCTGACCGTACGGTTGATGAAGTAGGACTCTGGCGTGCGGGAGTGCCATTCTTTTCCCTGGCGTACCTGCTGCCAGTAGCACCGCAGCAGCCGATGCTGCTTGGCCAAGGCAAATGGTTGTGATGTCGTTCCGTATGTATTGGCTGGTGTCGTATATGGCAAACAGTGCGTTGATATCTCCACCCGGTGAATTGATGTAGATGTTGATGTCTCGATCAGGGTTTTCGGATTCAAGGTGAATCATCTGGGCGCAAACAAGGTTGGCGATTGTGTCGTCAATCGGAGTTCCCAGGAAGATGATGTTTTCTTTGAGAAGACGGGAATACAGGTCATATGCGCGTTCTCCGCGGTTGGTCTGCTCTACAACCGTGGGGACTAGGTAATTCTGTGCGTCAAGGCTCACTTTTCCTCATCCTGTTCTTGATCGTCTTCGGTTTGTGGTTCGTCTTCGTCAACCGTAGCGCTGTCCACCGCTTCAACTGAGTCGGATTCGGTCAAGTCTGGAAGTTCCATCTCGTCCCGATCCACGTTGTTGCCTTCTTCGTCGACCAGGTTGACTTCAGCTACTAGCCATTCGAGCGCTTTTCTTTTTGCAATTTCTGCTTCGATCGGGCCAAGTCCGTCGCCCTGATCTTCGATCTGGTGCCTGAGGTCGGGGATAGTTGTCTGGAATTGTTCCGCCATGCGCTCAAGTTCTTCTTCGACGTCATCGTCGTCTACTTCGATGTTTTCATTCGCCGCTATGGCACGCAGGGCCAAATCAACCTTTGCGGACCTTTCTGCTGCTTCTCGTAATTCTTCAGTAAATGACTCGGGGTCCTGGCCGGTCATTTGCATCCAAGTTTCGAGGTTCATTCCTTGTCCTTGGAGCCTCATTGCGAGTTGCTGCAACTGTTCGGACATTTCTCCGTTGACCATCGAATCTGGGACTGAGTCTTCGACCAGTTCGGCGAGGGCTGTTGCAGTGTTCTCCCTCATGGCAGCGTTCGCTTGGAAGATCCTCATCATTGTCATTCGTTGAATGGTTTCGGACCTGAGTTCTTCAACGGTGTCGTGCTCAGTGTTTTCTTCGACCCAGTCGTCGGTCAATTCGGGAAGGACTTCTTCTTTGACAGCTTGCACCTTGATGTTGAAGTCGATTGTGACCTCTTCTTGCACAGGGTGGTTGGCGCTGAAAGTGAGCTCATCTCCGGCTTGTGCGCCTTCGAGTTGTTCATCTACTTCTTCGACTATTCCTCCGCTGCCTAGTGAGTAGAGGTAGTCGTCGGCTGTTAATCCTGGGAGCGCTTCGCCATCAACGGTGCCTTGAATGTCTATCGACACTTGGTCACCCGAGGTTGCTGCTCGTTCTACGTCGACGAGTTCGGCTGATTGGCGTCGCTGAACGTCTAGCTGTTCTTGCACTTCTTCGTCGCTGGGGGCGGGTTTGGGGACTTCGACTTGGAGGTCGGCGTAGCCGTCAACTGAGATAGTGGGTCGCGTCTCAACTACTGCTTCGAAAGCTATGGGGCCGTCTTCTTCTCCGCTGGTAAGCGACAGGTCTGGCGCTGCGATGACGTCGACTGATTCAGCGCGGACCGCGTCAGCGTAATAGCCGGGTATAGCGTCTTCGAGGGCTTGTGCTCTGGCGTACTCACTTCCGATATGAGATTCGAGGACCGGCCGTGGGGCCTTACCTTTTCTGAATCCTGGAACTCTGACATCTTGGGCGATTTTTCGAAACGCTTGTTCGATGGCTTCATCGAACGTTTCTTGGTCGACTTCGACGGTCAGTTTGACTCTGGGACCAAAGATGCGTTGTTGCGTTTCTTGGTCTCCGTCAGAGGTTTCTTGGTCGTCGTTTTCATCGACTTCGAGATCTGCGGGATCAACTTCTGTAACGGTGGTCTTCACAAGCGCGAAATTCTATCGGGGTGGGGGTCTGTGTCCCCTATTGGGTTGTTGGGTTCTGTTTGGAGCGGGCGACGAGAATCGAACTCGCATCATCAGCTTGGAAGGCTGGGGTTCTAGCCATTGAACTACGCCCGCAGGTTTGGTCAGGCTAGCGGGAGAAAAGCGCGTCTACAGATCAAATGGCAAGTCAGCAACTGTCGCGGGTCGCCAACCATCAATTGTTTCGACCTGCACCTTGGTACCAGGGAGGTTTTGTGGCACTTCGATGACGGCTAAACCCAGGTTTCGTTGGTATTTCGGTGAGTAGCAGATAATTCGGGTTTGACCTGCGTATGAGCCATTGGGGTTCCTCAACCCAACCGGGGCCGGGTTGGGGGCAAGCGGTTCGCCGTCTATGAGTAACCCTTTGAGTTCTCGGTCCGGGCCCTCAACGCGTTTGTTTTTCAGCGCCGCTTTTCCGATGAAGTCATGTTCGACGCCCAAGTCGACGTACTTGCCAATTCCTGACTCATAGGGATCGCAATCTCGAGTCGCGTCAGATCCCCACGAAAAGAGGAAGTTCTCCACTCTCTCGACATTGTTTGGGCCGCCGGCTCGAATCCCAAATTGTTGTCCAGCTTCCCAGATCAGATCCCAAAGTTGTTCTCCTTTGGTTTCGTCTTCTAAGAAGAGCTCGAATCCTCCTTGCTTGCTCCAACCTGAGCGAGACAGAACCAATGGGATTCCTTCGTGGGTGATTCGCCGAAAGTGAAAGAATTTTAGATCCTTCACCCAGTCGCCAAACACCTGGCTTGCTAGATCGGTTGCCTTTGGTCCTTGCACCGCTAATGGGCTGACGTCGGGCTCACGCACTTCTACTTCGTCTCCTCGTTCACCAGCTATTGCTCGTATCCACAACAAGACATCTGAATCAGCGATCGAGAACCAGATGGTTTCTTCATCAACTCTCAACACCACGGGGTCGTTAATGAGTCGTCCCTGGTAGTCACATAATGGCGCGTATTTGGCGACACCAATTTTTAGGTTCGATAGATCACGTGCGCTTATGTATGTGGACAATTTGAGGGCGTCGGGTCCGTAAACCTGGACCTGTCTTTGGCAGCCCACGTCCCATAAAGCGACTCGTTGAGTGAGCGCTTCGTAATCCTCAGTTGGGTTGTCTGTCGCAACGGGTAGCACCATCTTGTTGTAGACGCTTGCTACTTCGATTCCTGCTTGTTGGGATCGACTATAGAACGGTGAGAAACGGACCCTAGGTCCTCGTGCGAGTTCCATACTCGGCAACTAATACACCTTTTTTGTCCATTTTCAGCGCATATTGAAAAATTCGAGATGTCCGCGGTCAACGATCCTCTGCAGGAACTCAGTTTGATAGGCCGACTCAGGGTCTTCTCGAACTAATTCGTCGATGACTGCAGCATCGTCACCTACCAGGATTCTCCAGCGGTTTTCTAGGATGCCATTGAGGATGATTTCGGATGCTTGTGCCGCTGTTGTTGGAGCTTCATCTCTGAATCTTTCTCCTTGGAGCGTGGCGAGGCTATTCAGATCATCGTCGGTCAGTTGGTCGACGTCAGCGCCTCGTTCTGCAAGGTTTTTGCGCATTCGTTCCAGGTCTGGGCCTCCATGTGCGGCAGTACTATTCAGACCTATTTCTGTTCCTATGTGACCTGGCATCACAACGTGAGCGGTGACGTGCGGTGCATGAAGTTGCAAGTCAACATTGAGTGCTTCAGTAAAGCCTTTAACAGCGAATTTGGCGGCGCAGTACGCGGTGTGGGGTACGCCTGGTCCAACAGTTGCCCAGAATCCGTTAATGCTGCTGGTGTTGACGAGATGGCCTTCTTCGCTGCTCACTAATAGTGGGAGAAAGATGCGACTGCCGAAATAGACGCCGTACCAGCAGACTTCAAAGGTTTTTTCCCAAGCCATCCGATCTTCGTCGGTTACGAAACTTCCTCCACCTCCGATCCCTGCGTTATTGAAAACGAGGTCTAAAGAATCGACTTCGTGTCTAGTTAAGAGTTGGTCTCGAAAAGCCAACATGTCGGCTTCATCGGAGACGTCACACACATGGGATGTCAGGCGGACGGTGTGCGTTGTTTCGGAAAGCGCTAGCTCTTCGGTTTCGGTCATGTTGTCGGGACTGATATCGCACATAGCTACGTGGCATCCCTTTGCCGCTAGCTGGCGCACAAGCTCGCGGCCCATGCCAGTTCCGGCACCGGTGACGACAGCCATTTTTCCGTTGAAATCTTCCATCAGCTCCTCCTCAGCGTGTTTCATCCTTCCAGTTGGTTGTGGTAGATGCCATTCGGTGGTTCAGGTAGCTCGTTCTTTCTAATAATTTCTTTAATTTTCTTGGAATTAGGCGCTTGTGAGGGTTGATGCAGCACAATATCTACATGACTTGGTTGAGGTTTCGAAGGCTCATGTGTTTGGCCGCATCATTGTTGCTGGTGTGTTGTTCTGGAACCGCTGAGTCAGTTTCGTCTTCGCAGACACTGGCCGGTGATTCAGGTAATTCCGATGTGACTGTCGCTGTGACCGAGCCGTCGCTTTCCACGACTAGTACGACGGCAGCCGAAGTTGCTCTGTTGCTTGATTCTGATGATCCGACACTGGCCTTGGATCATGCTGAGAGTGCGCCATTGTTGGATGCGTTCGCTCCTTCGGTGATGCCCGGCAGCCCTATGGGTCGTGTGGGATACACACGGTATGTCTTCACTCAGAGCGGCGATCAGGTCATCCCAGCTCTGATTGAAGGGCCGAAAGGGAGTCAGACTCGCTGCCAATCCGTTGAGTTGCCGTGCTCATTTCAGGATTTAAAAGATCTTGCTGAGTCTGGTGCTGTTATCCCTCCGGAATTAAATATGAGCTCTGACGAACTTGACTTGTTAGTTGAGCAGCTAGAAACGCTAGAAGAGACCGTTCGCAAGTTTGTGGATGTTAATGATGCGTGCGCTGCTGGGTATCGACCTGATCGTGCCCAAACTCCGAATATGGGTTCTCATTTTACGAATATGGGGTTGGTTGTTGATGGGATATTTGATCCTGCCCGGCCAGAAATTTTGCTTTTCGTGGCTGCTGACGATGACGCTCCCCCATTCGGAGCTCTTGGTCGCTGTAAAGATGGGGTGTGGAAAGGGGTCGATGTTGAAATCGCTGGAGCTGCTTTTTATATGCCGTTCTTAGCAGTGGGAAACGACCACTTCGAGGGCTTTAGTGGGCCTCTGGACAATTGGCACGTTCACTACAATTTGTGTCGTCTTGGCGGACAGGATGTGACGGTGCTGCCGTCTGTGTGTTCGGGAGCCGAGGACGGTCCACTCAACCAGCCTCAGGGCGACGCTAGTGAGGGGTGGATGATTCATGCGTGGGCGGACACAGAGCACGACAATCAACTCGGGACTTTCTCTATGTGGAATCCTTCTCTCTGGCCTGTGGCTGATCCTTCGGCGACTTTGGGTTCTCGAACCACTAGCAACACCAACCTTATTGCCGACTTTGATTACCAAACCGTTGAGGCTGCAGTGCCAGGAAAAATCAGCTTCTTCAATGCAGACCCAGAAGCTCATAGCGTGACCGCTGGTACTCCTGAAAATCCAACTGGGGAATTCGACACTGGGGTCGTCGGAGGCGGCAACGCAGCGAGCATCGAGATTTCTCAACCCGGTACCTATGAGTTCTTCTGTTCACTTCATACTGGTATGCGAGGCACTATTACCGTTGGTGGCGGTTAACGCTTCTCTGGGGAATCTGAGTTGAATCTCTATCTGGACGCGTTCAAGGCGCTACCAAGAGAGCTTCTCTTTGGTAGTCAGTCTTTTAGAGAATCGAGAAGAAGATGATCAGCATCCCAACCCAGCTAGCTGCGAAGGCGAGAGTGCGGACGTAGGAGATACCCAGAATGTGGACAATCGCTTGGACCACGCGAGCCCAAAAGAAGAGTGCTGCGCCACCGGCAGCGTCGACTCCGGTCAAGTGAGCGATGATGACGAGCGCAGCGAAGGCAGGCAGATTCTCTACCAGGTTGAGGTGGGCTCGTTGGGCTCGTTGGGCCCATACTGCGGGGGCTGGTGGATTCTCTGGATAGGTGAGAACTGTTCCGAGTCCCTGGCTTTGAATGCGTTCGAGTACGTACGGCAACCACAGCAGGATGCAAAGGAAAGAGCTCCAAGCTAGATAAGTAAGTTGAGTATCCACAACATCTCCATTCACGAGCGAGTATCTGCCAAGTTAGACGCGGGGTTGTGTTGACCTGTTGCAATCACTCTTTTTATTCAAGGTCGACGTTTGGGCAGATTGTTCGTCCTCCCGATGGGTTATAGATACGGGCCCTTTCATTTAGTGGGGTCCCATTTTCATTGGTAGTGAGGAACGTTTCAGTTGCCGTTGCTAAAGCTAGAGCGACAATCTGCACGTACTCGTCCTTCGCCATAAAGCCACCTTCTGAGGGACTTGAAAGGTATCCGACCTCTATTAGAGCATTAGTGGTTTCGGGTTTTCTAACGAGCCGGTATGCGTCGCTCCCTTGGGAGTTCAACACTCGCAACGCTCCTGCGTCCCAGCGAGATGTCCACTGAACACCCTCGACGCCCTTTAGTGCTTCGAAGACTTCCTTGTGAAGCAAACCCGATAGTCGAGCTGATTCAGAGTCTTTACTTTGAGCGAAAACTTCGGTTCCTGGAGTCTTTGATGCTGCAGATGCAGGGGCGTTGTGATGGATAGATATGAACGCTTTTGCATTAGCTGCGTCGGCAAGCGCGATTCGCTCATCGAGGGAAATGTAATAATCACTCATTCGCGTCAAGAAGGTCGGGAAGCCCTTTCCTTGCAGTAGCTGCGATGTGGCTACCGCTACTTTCAGGTTGACATCACTTTCTTTTAAGCCTGCATGACCTATCGCTCCGGAGTCTTTGCCTCCATGACCCGGGTCAAGAACCACCTGCGTGTTCTCTATTGGAACAATCTTCGAGACTGTTTGAAGATCGCCGCAAGGGTCAAAGACTTCCCAACCATTTTCCGTCGCACTTGAAACTCTGACCGGAATTCCATATCTAGTGATTGCCACCGGCGCGGTAGCTAATTGGTTGGCATCCTCGCGATTTGTCGTGTTTGGCTCCACGGTTATGAGTGATTGCACAGTCGTAGTTGGCCTCACAGTCGTAGTTGGCCTCACAGTCGTAGTTGGCCTCACAGTCGTAGTTGGCCTCACAGTCGTGGCCGGAACGAGGCTGGTCGTGGTAACGGCCGGAACCTTGGTACTTGGTTTTGTGGATGTAGTGGTGGTCGCTTCGGTTGTGGCCGGGACAAAGGTGGAACTAGTAGTCGATGGGGTTCGGCTCGTGGTGGTTGCCATTCGCAGTGAGTCGCTGGTGGCATCGCCAAGTTGGTTCGAAGTCTCCACCGAACAGGAAAGCGTTCCTAGGGTTAAGACCAGAAGCGGGTAGCACCAGTTTCGAAATTTTGAGCAAGGCACGCCGCTGGAAGTTATCGTCCCCGGCTCATTTTTAGTGGTTAATCGGATCAATTTGGTCTGCCATGTCAGCGACCATTTGTGGGAAATCTGTTGAGGCTGCGCGGCCTACCGAGTGCCGGGCTAGTTCTTTGATCGAGTTGTTCGGTGAGACTATGAGGAATGCTTCTGGTGCGTCGCGGTGCCGGTCGATGACCGCAGCCGCTTCGGCTGGGTTTTCAGGTAGGTCTACTTGAGGTATCTGTTCTGGTGAATGAACTGGGATTGAAGCCTGCGCTGGAGGTGGCGACAAAATGAAGCCTTCGAACGGGAGTCCGTTTAACAGCGTCGATATGGTTTTTCGAGAACTTAGTGGTCCTCGGAAGATGACCATGGTTCGGCGTTGTGCGATTTGGTCCAGAACTGATATTTCTTCAGCCAAGGTTGTTGGATGAACATCTCGGCCGTCGATGTCTACGACGACAACAACATGGCTAGTAGCGGTTGCAATTGCACTGGCTTCAACGCATTCAGCGCCCTGCGGTCCCGTTACTACGACTCCCCATATGCCGTACTCGTCTGCTTCGCGAGCTAGTTGTTGACGTTCGGAGGGGTTTTCTGTGTTTCGAAGGTCAAGTAGGAGTCTCACTGTTTTCCTCCCGGGTTGTCGAATAATGGTGTGAGCTCGCGCCCGATGCGTTCGATCACTTCGGTTAACGCTGCGCGCGGTGGTTGGTCATATCCGATTCGACATACAACGAGGTCGACGTCGTAGCCATCTAGCTCTTCTGCTATCTGTTCTGCGGATCCAACAGTGGCCGATTTTTCTACTTCATCCATCGATGTTTCTATTTGGCTCACAAAGTCGACGCCCGTGTTATCTGCCCCCCAACCAAGTCCGGCGTACACCAGATAGCTGGACCGAACCCAATCCAAAGCTTGGCGTCGCTCTTTTTCTGAGTCGACTATCCATAGGTTTCGAAGCAAACCGACTGGAGGTGGTGAGTCTTCGGAGGGATCTGATTTCTCCCATGCGGCTCTGTGGGCTTGGATCAGTGTGTTCACTACTTCTTTGGAGAAGGCCCCGGAGATGAAGAGGCCCAGTCCTCGGCGCCCTGCCCGCTCGGCCGCTTTTTCGCTGCTGATTCCAACCCAAGTGGGGGTTTGTGTTTGGGATTTCAGTGCATCGAGTCCGGCATTCATGAGTTGAAGCCGTTGACTGATGTTTTGTTGCTTAATTTCGAATTCGATGGGGCGATATCCCATGCCTAGGCCGAGGTGGAATCTGTTCGGTGATTGTTCGTTTAGGAGGTTCGCTGCGTTAGCCACTCTTTGGGGCTCGTGTAATGGCAGCAGCAATACCCCTGTTCCGATTTGGATGTCTTCTGTAGCTGCCAGTGCCGCTCCAGCGGCGGGCATTAATGCTGGGCAGTAGCCGTCGTAATACCCGTGATGTTCAGATAGCCAAAGGCTGTGAATGCCATTTGCTTCGGCTAATTGGGCGTCCGAGATGAGATCTTGGTATGCCTGTCCGAACGAGCGTGGGCTTGTTGCTGTTGACTGTAAACACCACAGCCCTATTCCGATGTCCATACCACAGTGTGGCTCGCCAGGAGCCGGTCGTGCTTGAGGATCGATGTTTGTCTGTTTTTAGCAGCTATCGAATCTTTGTCGGGCTTGTTCTTGTTCGTCAGGGCTCGGGGCCATAGCTATGTCGTTAGCGGCGAACAATAAGCAAGATTTGTTGCCCCCTAGCTTTATTCTTTCTTCAATTTCGACGGCCAGCGGTGTACATAGATCTTGTTTTTCGTATCCAGCTTCTCGTCTGCAGGCACGCAGGAAGTTGGTTTTTTGAGATCCGTCCCATTCGGGGTTGGTGGCACAAGATGAACAGAAAATGATCACTGTCAGGATGAGGGCCTTCAAACGCATGAGCTAATTGTTGCAGCCTTGACTCTGACTACCAAGCTGGCTGTGTCTGAGTTGCAGGTTTTGCTTTAGGAGTGATCGGCAAGAAATCTGAGATCTGTGTCTAAGGCTTGTTGAAATAGGGGCGAATCTTCGTGGAGTAAACCGAAATGTCCGCCTTCGATGTCTTCCCAAATTTTGGGTGCTTCGATGGTGTTGAAACACTCTCGAGCTACGGCTGGTGATGCTCCAGCGACTTCGTCGTCGGAGGCGACGATGTATAAGGTCGGGACTGTTAGTTGGGCTGCGACGACTGGTATCGAAAGTTCTGGTGCTTTTCTTACGATGATCGTGACGTCGTTTGACCACTGAGATCCACTTCGTTGCCCATAGGTTTTTGCGTACTCCAATGCGCCGTCGAAGTTGAGCATGACTGGTGCTTCTGAAGTTGGGAGGTCAGCGAAACGGACCGGTATTGCAGCTGCTGGGTCTTCTGTTAGGTCGCCGTTAGCTGAGTAGGCTTTCAACGCTTCGAAATCGCTGAGGTCTGCCGCGGGTGCTAGGTAGCTTTCTCCGCACCCAGGGGTGTGCGCTATGACTCCTGTGACTCGAGAGTCGAAGGTTGCAACGTATTGCACGTTCGCTCCGCCCATACTTTCACCCCAGACAACGACCTTTGCTGTTTCCACTCCGTCGAGGGCTAGTGCATGAGTGATGGCGTCGCTGTAACCACGAACTTGTGTCCACTGGTCAAATCCGAATCGTGGTTCGCCGTCGCTCGCTCCGAAGTTACGGTGGTCGTATGCGACGACGTGGTATCCAGCTTCGGCGATACCAGCTGCGTAGGCGTTGACCGACATGTGCGCTGTCGCCGAAAATCCGTGCGCTAGAACGACAAGCGGCGATTCAGGGTCGCTCGCTTTGAAGATTCGTCCTCGTAGCGTCGCTCCTTCGGATTGGAATTCAATTTCTTGGTGGTTTGAGCTCATTGCAGTACCTCCCGTGTAGATGGTTTGGTCTAGGTCAGATAGTTACAAGGCCTTATCTACGTAACTCAAATGCATCTTGGCGACTGGTGAGTCAAAGCCGTCGAACGCTGCTGCTCTTTCCGGCGAATCGTTGTATTCGGCTACCGCTGATTCAAAGGCTTCGACGTTGCCGGGATAACTGACGATCCAAACAAATTCACTGTTTTCGTTATCGGCGTAAGCTGCCTCGATAGTAAATCCGTAGTGGTCTCGGACAGCTGCGATCGTCGGGAACCAGTTAACTAGTCGCTCCATTCCGCCTGCTTCGACCTCGTAGCGTCGCAATTGAACAGTCATTTCTCTCCGATCTCTTAAAAGCATCATTCCACAGAACGGGGTCGCACGATTAGTAGGCGTTAACGAACTAGTTTCGTTTCATGGCTGGTAACTCTTCATCGGACGCTTTGGGTCTTCAATCGGCAACTGCTCTGCTTGAAATGCTTGCTGCTCGGTCGGTGTCCAGCGTCGAGTTGCTTGACCATTTCGTTGAACGAAATGCGTTGTTGGGCGACGAGATCAACGCAATCGTTTCATTGGATCTGGAGCGGGCATCGGAGCTGGCTAGAACTTCAGATGAGCGCAGGGCCAAAAATCAGGTTGACGGAATCCTTGATGGTTTGCCGATGACTATCAAAGACGCGATTGCTGTTGAGGGCCTTCGGTCGACTGGCGGCGCTGTCGAATTAGCCGAACATGTGCCTCCCAAAGATGCCGAGGCAGTAGCAAAGATCAAGGCAGCTGGTGGAATTGTTTTCGGGAAAACAAATCTGCCCCGTTGGTCGGGAGACATACAGGCATTCAATGAGATTTTCGGCACGACTAATAATCCATGGAATCTGAAGTGCGGTCCGGGTGGTTCATCGGGAGGAGCTTCGGCGGCTGTTGCGGCGGGATTGACTCCTTGGGAAGTGGGGACCGATATCGGTGGGTCAGTTCGATTACCAGCTCACTTCGCGGGGGTCTGCGGACATAAACCCAGTTATGGAGTGGTTCCTCAACTTGGATACATAGACCATGTCTCTTATGGGGTGTCCGACGCGGATATCAATGTCTTCGGACCATTAGCAAAAACGGTTGACGACCTTGAACTCCTTTTCGATGTGGTGAGCGGCACTCGTAGCGACAACCAAAACGGTTGGCAACTTGATCTTCCTTCATCTCGAGGTCCTGCGAAGGATCTGCGGGTCGCGTCTTGGTTGGATGATGCTGACTGTCCAGTAAGCGAAGCTGTCTCAAATGTTTTGGAGACTGCGATCTCTGCGATTGAGGCTGACGGTGTAGCGGTGAACCGTTCCGCTCGTCCCGACGTTGCGTTTAACGATGTGCGTTCGGTTGGTTTGCCGTTGATTTCAGCAGCTACTTCGCCGGGTCGCACCGAAGAGGAACTGGATGCTTTGCGGCAGGTCGTTGATGATCCTTCATCTGATGAATCGATACGGATGCGCGCCCAGTCATCGACGATGAGTCACCGTGATTGGCTCTTACTGACCGAACAACGGGACAAGAATCGTCATTTGTGGTCCAAATTTTTTGAGGGTTTCGATGTTTTGCTTGCTCCAGTCGCATTCGTTAGCGCATTCGAACATCAGCATGAGGGCACGCTTTACACCCGTACCTTGAGCGTGGATGGCCAAACGCGACCGTACTCAGATCTGATCATTTGGACTTCTCAGTTTGGGTACGTGTATTTACCGTCAACTGTTGTTCCAGTCGGCTGGACCGACGATGGTCTACCTGTGGGTATTCAGGTTGTCGGTCCTTATCTCGGTGATCGCACCACGTTGGTATTCGCTAGGTACCTTGAAAATCTGTTGGGTGGATATCGAATCCCGCCGATCGCCAACATTTAGAGGCTTGGAGCCTGATATAGGACCGGGTGATGGCCCGTTTAACTGTAGGTGGATTCGCCCCAGGTTTCGGAGAAAACAATCTCTTCGAGGCCCATCCGGTCAAGCTTTGTCGGAAATTCTTTTGTTCTATGTCCGACCGCTATATGGGCGACTGTTGCTGCGTCTTCGGGCATTCCCAATAGTTCTTTTACCTGAGGTTCGAACAGGCATAGCAGCGTTGTGAGCGATGCCCCTAGTTGAGCTTCGCGGCATCCCAAAATGAAGTTCTGAACCGCTGGATATATCGATGCTCCGCCTACGACTGATAGGCGGCCTAGTTCGGTGTCAGTTGGGTGGGTGTCTTCGAGGTGTGCACATGCAACGACCATGACCGGTATCTCTTCGAGGTGGTCGGCAAAGTGGTCGGCGTTTCTGAGGAGTCGCGCTGCTTTGTCAGAACCGATGTTGATGTCTCCAGTTTGTGCATCAGCTAGGTATGCCTTCCACGGAACCCGATACCACTCTGCTAGTTGGTTCCTTTTTTCTTGGTCTTTAACCACGATGAACCGGACTGGTTGGCGGTTTCCGCCTTGCGGGGCGAACCGTGCATAGTTAAACGCTGTTTGCAGTTGTTCATCTGTAACGGGCTCGTCACTGAAATATCTGGTTGTGACTGCGCTGTAGATGGCGTCCCCGAGTTCCATATTGTCCCCTTTGTGTACCTCACATGTTGAAGTACACGTTGATTATTGATTCAGGTCAACTTAGACCACCAAACTGGACATCTCGACAGAACTTGGCCGACATTTCTCGATATCTGCCAACAAATCGGTTAAGGATCTTCGGACGGGCATAGCTACCGATAGCTCATAGTGCCTTCTCCGCCATCCTCAAACTCGGTTATTCGCGTCACAACTGGAGCGGCTACCAAGGAGCCGATATTTAGGTCGAGCATCCGAAAATCGGCAGACCCGAACCTAAAGTGCATCTTGCATGCGAGACTGTGCGAGATGTTGACTGCCTTAATTACCGGAACTTCAACTGGGATCGGCCGGGCAACGGCCCTGAAGTTAGCCAAAAGTGGCCTCACCGTCTGGGCCACTATGCGTGATCCTTCGATGGGGGCTTCTCTAAAGTCAATCGCTGATGCCGAAGACCTTGACCTTCGCGTTCTCGAGTTAGACGTTGAGGATGAGGGGTCAGTTAAAGCCGCTTTTGAAGAGACTGGGGGCGTCGACGTCCTTGTCAACAATGCTGGGCTGAGCCCAGTTGGGTCGGTTGAGGAATTCGAGTTAGCTCAGTGGAAACAACTATTCGAAACCAATGTGTTCGGCCTGATTCGTTGCACACAAGCGGCCCTTCCTCACATGCGGAATCAAGCTTTCGGACGCATCATCAATATTTCTTCAGTGGCTGGGCTCGTCGCTATACCCATGTTCGGTCCTTACTCTTCCTCGAAATGGGCAGTTGAGGCCTTAACGGAGACACTCGCCACAGAAGCGTCCATCTTCGGAATCCATGTGAGTCTCATAGAACCAGGTGCAGTAGCGACACCGATTCGGGAGAAAACGGGTCAACCCGACAGAAACAGTCCGTACCGTCCAGTGGCTAAAAACTGGGGGTTTAGTGTCGGTTACGACCACGCATTTCCTTCCGAGCCAGAAGACGTGGCGGATTGCGTCGCTCAACTCGTCGCAGACCCTTCTCCTCCACTGAGGGTGACGGTGGGGCGAGGCGTGCAGCAAATGGTTGAGTTGCGAGGTCGTCACAACGATGAGGAGTGGGTTGATCTCTGGTCTTTAGAAACGTCCGATTTTTTGTCGACTTGGGAGTCGCTTACCGGCGACGACTTGACGGACCTTTCCCAGCTACCCGATAGCTAACTCTTTAAGGCGCTCTTCCCGAGAGAAACTGCTGTTCGGCCCACCCTTTGTCGTAAGGCGAGAAGAAAGCGACTTCGATAGTTAGGCGATCAATCAGCCAGCCGCCATCTACTTTCAAATACTCGTCGTTGTATGTCGCAGCTAACCAAACTGCCTCGCCGCTACTCGCGTCGGTGCATGGCTGGAACAGAAGCCAGTGGCCCGATGCTGTTTGTCCATTGATTTCGATTATGGGGTTCATCACCTGATGTCGGGCAATCGAAATTCTGCTTCCTGCGCCTTCAAAATGTTTTCGTATTCCGTCTCGCCCTTCGGCGAGACCGAACGTTCGGCCCCCATCCCAAACACCAGTTTCTGTGAACAGGCCAGCGATTCCATCTGGGTCGTATCCTTCGTCACAGAAACGGCAGTATTTGGCCTTTA
>CEUL01092322.1_pt1 | contig 21195 bp, 21 predicted proteins | sample 427021 | NCBI WGS metagenome assembly CEUL01 (sample SAMEA2622800, study PRJEB7988) | marine metagenome | isolation source: saline water (ENVO:00002010), including | reverse complement strand
ATACCACCCCGTAAACGCCGCCGTGAATGCCTGCTCGCGCTGCTGGGCTCGACGCTGCATGTCGGTCAAACCCTCAGTTGCTTGGCTGGCATCCCCCCTTGGGCTTTGCACCAGCGCCTGGTGACGTACGCTTTTCTCGCCGCGTTGTTGGCCAGTTGGAGTGGGCGTTACCGCACTGGGAGAGGTATCAGCGCCGCGCCCCAGGTAAAGCGCAGCCGCAGCAATCAGAGTGCCCGTAGCAATCAAGTAAGCTGTTTTTCGCGCAATGATCATTTGCCCACCCCGACACCGTGCTGCGCTTAGTGAAACGCAGAACGCACAGCGCCTCAATAGGCGTGACGGAGAAAATAGCAGGCAAAAAAAGGCCAGCGGGGTCAGCGCTGGCAAAGGTCACACTGGAGTGGAGGGGTGGTTATCGCCGCTTACAGCGGCGCGTTAACCAAGGGAATATCAAACGGAATAGCGAGATTGGGGCCAATGATGGTGCCGCCCTCAAAGAACAAATAGTTGGGTGTATTGCCGGGGTCAGTCATCAGCACATCCAACACTGGCACAAACTGGGCAGTGATGGGGCCGCCAAGGCCGCCCAGCGTATCCATAGGGCCGTTTTCATTAGTGAGCACTTCCATGCCCACACCGATTAACAGGTCCATGTTCTGCAAACCGCGTGGCAGCACGCCGGCATCGGTCAGCGGCATAATTACCGGATCGAGTGCAGACAGCGACGGCGCTCCGCCACCGATCGGCAAGATCGCCAACAGGCCCTGCTGCGCTTGCGCCGATGCGCTGGCTACACACAATGTCGCGCCAGCGAGCAAACCCGCAAGGTGGGTAGTTAACGTTTTCATAGCGATTCCTCTTGTTATTGGATGGTGGAAAAATCCGGGATGTGCAAGCAGGGATCCCGGCAAAACGCTAGTTGGGCACACGCCCTACAACATGCTTAGAACAAGGTGTCGAAGTCCCACTTCAGTTTCACGCCATAGGTTTTGGGTGGCGCCAGTGTTTCGGTGCGACCAAAGTCCTGCTGAATAATGGCTTGGGCATATTCTTTGTCTTTGGCATTGCGAACAAAGCCGGTGATTTGAATGCCCAATGGGTCGTAGAAATAAGACAGACGCGCATCCCAGAGCTCGTACTGATCCTGCTCATAGTGGGGAGAGTTTTGCGCGGTGGTGTTAAAACCGCTGTTGAAGTAGTAATCCACGCCCACTTCAAAGGCACCCCAGTCGCCAGCGTGAATGAACTGGTTCAACGACAAGCTTGAGGTCAAACGCGGTGTGCGCACAATGCGGTTACCCGAGAAGTCGCGCGAGGTATCCCCTAGCAGACTGTCGGGGCCGAAGTACAAGCCGGTGTCGTCGTCGAAACCCGCACCGTCTTTGTACTCGGTGTAGTACGCATCCAGGTAGGTCGCGCCACCGGTGATTACCAGCCCTTCATTCCAGTTAGGCATTGGCTGCCACTGGAAGTCGACTTCTGCACCTTCAATTTCAGCGGTTCCGGCGTTGCGGAAACTTACAATACCGCCCGAAGGAATGGCCACCAAGGCGGTCAGCAGTCCCTCTGTTTTCGTTTTAAACACTGCGCCGTTCAAACGCAGCGCGCCATCGAGCAGGTCGGACTTAAAGCCGAGTTCAAAGGCGGTAACTTCTTCGCGCTCCACCGGGTTGGGGTTGGTGAAGAAGTTAACGATATTGTAAGTCGGGCTCTTATAGCCGCGCTGCGCCGAGGCGAAAATTTGCAGATTTTCAGTGGGGAAAAGCTGCACAGCCAAACGGGGCGACAAGGTTTTTTCTTCCAGATCGGGCGCGCTGAAATCCGCCAGGCGAATATTCTGCGACTGATCACCCGACTTGTAGTACTCGTTGGGGGGGTTACCCACCAGCGGGTTCACAACATCGAGATAGCTATTGGTGATACCGCGTGTCTCTTCCTGGTAGCGCACACCGGCGGTCAGGTTCAACCAGCTGGTGGTAAACCACGTCGCCTGCATATAGGCCGAGTTGGACTCGGTGGTCAGGATACCGCCATTACCCAGCACCACATCCGGGCTTTGGTTGATAATCGGCCCGAGGATTGGCTCGAGTAAATCAGGCAGTGGCAAGCCCACCAGGTTAGTCCCTAAACCCAGCGGGTTAAGCGTTAGGTACAAACTGCCAAAGCCGCCCTCGCCTTCCAAGCGGTACAAGCCCGCTACCCATTCAACATGCTCAGACAGCCAGGTGTCTTCGTTAGAAAGCACCTGCAATTCGTAGGTTTTCTGATTGTTGAACTGGTCCGCGCTGTAGAAGTAGGCCTCCGACTTTTCGGTGGAGTCCAGGTCGTAGTGCGCCTCATCAACATCGGCGTAGTTTTCAGAGTAGATGAACTTCACATCAACCGGGCCCGGCAGCCACTCAAAAATACCGCCGTAAAGCTCGTTCATGGTGGAGTTACCACCGAGCTTGTTGTTGTGCCAAACACGGTCGCGCTCGTCGGGCTCAACACCAGCCAACAACACGGGCGATGGCCGCGTATTTTCCTGCGACAGTGAGTTACTGGTGAACTGGTTACCGTAGGAACCGATCAGGGTGGCGTTAAAGGTGTCGCTGATATCCCAGCGAATTTTAACCCGCGCGCCTTCGGCGAACTCGTCGCGCATTGGCCCCGGCTCACCGAACACCTCGTTGCGGCCGTAGAGGTCCTGATGACTTTTAAACAGCGATACCGTGGCACCGATATTGTCGGTAATCGGCATACCCATATACAACTGGTAGGACTCGGCATTGTAGTTACCGAACTCCGTTTTCAGGGTGCCGACAAACTCCTCCGGTGGATCTTCAGTCACGATGCTGATCGCACCACCCGTCGCGTTGCGACCAAACAGGGTGCCCTGTGGCCCCTTAAGTACCTCTACCCGCTGAACGGCGCCGAGGGTGTCTTGCTTACCCTGACTGGGGCCAATGTTAATACCGTCTATATAGGTAGCGATACTCGGGTCGGCATTGGGTAGAAAGGCGTCCGTCCCCACACCGCGCAGGTAAATAACCGTGTAGCCATAGGCGTAAGTAAAGGTCAGTCCCGGAGTGATTTTTTGCAGGTCGGCAGTCGCCTCTATACCGAAGGCATCGAGTTTATCTGCGCCGAAGGCGCTGATCATAATAGGAATGTCTTGCGAATCTTCTTCACGCTTTTGCGCCGTCACCATGACTTCTTCCAACAGGCGACTACCACGCGTTGTATTACCTTCAGCAGCCTGTGTTGATTGCGCGGCGGTAACCGCGGCGACCAACAGCGACAAGGCCAGTTTTCTGGGCTGTTGTTTCATTTTTCATTCACCCTAGTTATTTTTTTATCGTTAGTTATTTTGCAATTCGAGCCGGTGCTACCGCCGGCGCAAACTACTTAGCAGTAACAGCAGTGCGCCTGCATCCATCAACGCCAACACAAGAAACAGCGGCGACAGTCCACACGCATAGGCGTAGAACAGCCACATGGCTGCCAGTGCCTTAACCAGTGCACTGCGAGCAACGACGACGCGACTATCGTCTATGCTCAGGCGCAAATAACTTAATCCAAATCCCAGTACGCCCATCAAACCAACAAAAGCATTGATTGCCAGTGCCGAATTACCCTGATAGACCTCGGTATTACCGAAGGAAAATATCAGCGTCAGTAGCTGCGCGTTCACCCATGGCGCAGCAAGCACAAGAAACAGGCCTAAGTCAGCGTGGTAAACCAGGCGATGGCGGTTTTCAAAGCTCACGAAATGCCTCCTGAGCAACCGCCGTATTCATAAAGTCGCGGAAGTGTTTCCACTTGCCGTCCTGCAAATGAATAACGTGAACGAAGGGAGATTTTATCTCGCGACCGTCGCGCTTGGTGGTTAAACGCAACTTACCAACCACGACAACGTGATCCCCTTCACAGATAAACTGGTCGGCGTCGAACACATGAATATCCACCGACGACAGCACCGTATCGAAGAAGCCGCGACACTCAGCCAAACCCTCATAGTGACCGGCATAGGGAATCACTTCCGGGCCGTAGAAATCGATGACGCACTGCTCGTGCAGCAACTCGACAATGCCGTCGACATCGTGAGCGCCAAAGCGCGCAAAGATTTCCTGGGTGACCTCAAGATTATTCATTATTATCTCCTTATTCAGCGGGGGCGATTTCAATATTTAGCTCGTTAATGTCTTGCGCCGCTTCCAGCTGGCACAGTAGTCGGCTGTTTTCACGGTAGTGAATCAGGCCTTCCAATACTTCTTGTTCGGCGTCCTGCACGGGCGCAACGGCGTCGGGCTTATCGACATACACGTGGCAGGTAGCACAGGAACAACAGCCGCCACACAGGGCGTCGATCTTCATTTGCGATGACAGCTCGTCAAACAACTCCTGAAAATCCTCCACCAGGTATTCGGCGCTCTGCTGCTGGCGATCTTTTACTTCTATTCTCATTACTCAAGCTCTCCGTACAGCGGGCGGTAGCGCATTGGCTGGCGTTGACGCTGGGCATCAATGGCTTCGCTAATTTCACTGCTGGTGTACATACCGGCATTCCAGGTGGCGGACATCGCCAGCGATGACGAGAAGTGCATATCGCGACCTTCTATCAAGGTGCGCTTCACACCACTCAAGGCCAGCGGCGACAGGTTTAATAAACGCTGTGCCATTGCCTGCGCGGTGGCGTCCAATTCCTCGGGGGCGCTAGGTGCGGCACTCAGCAATTGCAATTGCTTGGCTTCGGCAGCGTCGATACGTTCGCCGGTCAGCGATAGGCGCGCCGATGCCGATTCACCACAGAGGTAGGTCAGGCGCTGGATAGTGCCCAGGTCGCACATAATGCCGATGTTGGTTTCATGGATGGAGAAGAACGCGCTGCTGTCGGCAAGGCGCAGATCGCAGGCCGCAAATATCGCCAGCGAGCCTCCAATACAAGCGCCGCGCGCCACACCAATAACCGGCATCGGCAACGCTTCGAGACGGCTGATAACCGCCTGCAAATAGAGCACTTTTTCTCGTACCCAATGGTTGTAGCGGGCGGGATCATCGCCTTTGCTCACATTGAGTTCGGCGAGGTAATCCACATTCATACCGCCGCCAAAATGGCGGCCCTCGGCATCGAGTATCAGCACTCGGCAGTCGCGATCTTGCTTGAGCTCACGCAACAACGCGTCAAGCTCCTGCCAGAACAAGCGGTTATAGGCATTGCCCTTGCACTGGGTATCCAGCGTGAGGCGGTAGAGACCGCCCTCAGTGCTCAGGGAAAAATTCTGCCAGTCGCTCATGCCTCGGCCTCCGTGAGCAGGCGCACAGGTAATGAGGCAAATCCGTAGGCCAATAAACCGCCGGACTGACGGCGAGAGTCATCCAATGAGCCACCAATGCCCGCGCAGGTATCCAGCAGTGTGTTGAGCAGAATTTCGCCCTCTACCCGTGCCAGCGGCGCACCCAGGCAGTGGTGAATACCGCGACCAAAAGTCAGGTGACGGGAAATATTGGGGCGGTTGATAATGAATTTTTCAGGCTCGGGGAACATGCTTTCATCGTGGTTCGCCGCGGCCATAAAGAAAGCGATCCACTCACCGGCCTTAATTGGCTGTCCGGCAATTTCGCAGTCTTCTTTCACCACGCGGAACAGACGCTGCGGCGGGCCATCACGACGCAGGCATTCCTCCATAAACGGACGAATTAAGCTGCGATCCTGCTTGAGCTTGTCGAACCATGACTTGTCTTCCAGCAGCACGCCCATCAGGTTGCCGAGGAAGTAGGTAGTGGTTTCTGCACCGGCCACAACCAGCGTAATGCAGAACAACACCACTTCATCTTTGGTCAACACATCGCCATCGCATTCGGCGCGAATAAAGGCCGACATCAAATCATCCGGCACCTCTTCACCGTTGGCGATCGCGCGGTCGCGCAGTTCGACCTTATTCACAAAGTAGTGGAACAGCTCTTCGTTACAGGCCAGGCGCTGCTCGGGGGTAAAGTCTGACGACACCATAAAGGCGTTGGCCCAGTTGACGAGCTTTTTGTAGTCTTCTCTCGGCAAGCCGAACAGATAGGTCATAACCAGTGCGGGAATGACACCGGCGACGGCCTCCATATAGTCGACTTCTTTGCCCTGAATACCGCCAATGATTCCGGCGACATCGTCGCGCAGACGATCGACGATATCGTCGTGAATGCGTTTCGGCGTGAAGGCCGCCTTGGCCAGATTACGCAGTGAGGTATGGCGTGGTCGGTCGTGATTCACCAGCATCAAGCTCGGGGCGCTGGAGTTTGCCTGCATTGGGTCTTCTGATGAAAACAGGTCGGCGTTTTTCAATACAAAATCGACGTCGTTATAACGGGTCACCACCCAGGCCGGAAACGGTGTATCCACACCCGGTACCGTGCCGGGAGGGAAGTCTCGCAAACCAAATACCAAGCCCAGCTCGCGAAGTTGCTTGTAAACCGGATAGGGGTTTTGGATACATTCAGGCGACAACATATTGTCGAGAATGTCGGCCGCATTTTGCGGCGCAGCAGTGATAGCGCTCATAGCCACCTCATCATCTTATTTATTGTTGAGAAAAGGCCGGTAAATGGCGGTGTCACCATTGCAGCCACATCGAGAATTGGCGCGTGGAACTCTGCGCGCGCATGGGAGAATTCGCGGAAACCGTCAATGCCCCGGTAACGACCCATTCCGGAGTTGCCGACACCGCCAAATGGCAGATCGTCGTTGGCGTACTGAAACACCACATCGTTTTTTACCAGCGCGCCGGAGCGGGTCGATTCGCGCAACTGGGTAAATTCATCGTTGCTGCGGCCAAAGTAGTAAGACACCAGGGGCGATTCCCGATGCCGAAGGTCATCTACCATGTCGCTAAAGTCGTCGTGGGTATTCACCAACAGCACGGGGCCAAAAATTTCCTCACGCTGGATCAGCGCATCTTCGCCGGGGTTTACCACCAGGGTCAGCGCATAGGGGGAGCCATCTACCGCCAGATGGTGAATGCTGCCGCCGTAGAACTCGGCATCTTCGCAAAGCCGCTGCAGGCGCTGGCGGTGGTTGTCGTTGATCACCTGCACAGCATCGCGGCCGGTATTACTGTCCATCGCGTCCAGCGCGCGGCGCAGCTCGGCAATAAGGCGCGGCAATTGCTCCTCGGTGATCATCAGATAGTCGGGGGCAATGCACACCTGCCCGGCATTGAAAAACTTACCGAAGATGAGTTTTTCCGCGAGCTCACTCAAGTTGGTGCCGCGCCCGGCAATCACCGGTGACTTACCGCCCAGCTCCAAGGTAAGTGGCGTTAACTTTTCGGATGCATCGCGCATTATCGATTTGGCAATACGTTCGCCGCCGGTGTAGATCAAGTGATTAAAAGGCAGGTTAACGAAGGCGCGGGCCAACTCGGCATCGCCGCAGGCGACATTGACTTCCTGGGGCGAAAACCATTTCTCAACCCCTTCGCGCAGTACCTCAGCGCAGCGCGGGGTGAGCTCCGAGGGCTTGATAAAGGCAACGTTGCCCGCTGCAAGGGCGCTCACCAGCGGCGACAGCGCCAGGTTCACCGGAAAATTCCAGGGGCTAACAATGCCCACCACGCCCTTGGGCTGAAAGTGAACGCGTGCGCGGCCACCGCCCATGCGCAAGCTCAAATCCGCCGCGCGACGCTGTGGCTGCATCCAAAAACCAAGGTTATCCAGCGCATGATTCACCGACTTGATGGTTGTGGTGATATCGGCAAAGCGCGTCTGATCTGCCGAGCGATAGCCAAAGTCTTCCGACAGGGCCTCGCAAAAGCGGGTCTCGTTCTCTAACAAAAGTTGCTTTAGGCGACGCAAGCGATCTCGGCGTTGTGCCGCGCAGGGGTGTGGCAAAGCCAGGGCCCCTTCGCGCAGGCCAGCGAAAGCCTGGTTAAGCGAAGACATATCCACCTGAATATCCGTCTCTGTTTGTTATTGTTGGGGCGATATTATTTTCTTTTGGAAATAGTGTCAACTGGACACTATTAATTATTTAATAATATTTCTATTGGTTATTATTCTTGACAAAAATTGTTTCCAGGAAGAGAATGCCCTTATAAATCAGCATGTTGGAGGTCAACTTGGACAAGGAATGGCAAAAATTTGAAGATGTGCCAGCCAACAGCAGCAATGCACCGAGGATGTTTTTGGATTATTTCTATCCGATTCACTTCTCTATAGGCATGCGAATTGAAGCGGGCCTAATGAGCTGTGGCCAGCTGGATAGACACCAAACCGTGATTATGTGGATTCTGCGCTCAGAGATGCAGCGCAGCGGTAAGCAGTCGATCAATCGCAAGGAAATTGTGCGGCTGATGACCAACTGGTATGACATTACCAGCAGCAGTGTGTCCAAGGCTCTTCGCGCACTCGCGAAAGCCCCCTTGGAGTATATTGAGCTAACCGAAGACCCCAACTCCGGTCGCGAAAAGCTGATTACCATGACCCCGGCGGGCAAGCAGCACTGCGAGGATATGATCGCCAGTGCCTGCGAGGTGATTCGCAATATCACCGACAACTTCAACGACGACGAGAACCGCATGGGCGTGTATATGTTTATGCGAATGGATGAAGAGTTCTCCAAGGTAAGAACCTAGGGCCCGCTTACTCTCAGGGAATGGCTCCAGCCCGCCGGTTTGCGGCGAAAAATCTCCCCAACGCGATATACCGTAAAACGTGGTTTAACCGCCAAGGTTTGGAGAGATCGTGTTTACCATTGCCTGCCGCACACTACTGCCCAGCTGGGGGCTTCTCGGCGCGGCAGCCTGTTTGTGGATGCCCTCAGATTCCCTGCTCGCGATCACGCCCTGGGTATGCGGCGTATTGCTCAGCCTGATCGGCCTGGTGCTGGCGGTGGCCATCAAGCCCTACTTCCGCAGCCGTTCTTTATTTCACAAGCCCTATACCACCGTCGCCATCGCCGCCGCGCTGGCGCCCATCGCGGCCGTGGCCTTTGCGATAAATGTGCAGGCAACCCTCTCCCAACACGCCATTCGCGATATCGCGGTGTTGGTGTGGCTGCTGAGTTCACTCGGCCTGGTACTGTCTACGCTGGTGGCCCGGTTGCTGTGGGCCGTACACCCTGGGCGCGCGGGGAATTTCAGCGGCGGGGAATAATGGCGAAGTTGCCGTTTGCCTGCGCCAATAGCTTATCGCCGCAGTAGAGTCGCGACTCAAGGTTAGCAAGGCTGCGCCCACGATTAACCATTTCCGTTACACAACGCACGGTGCCTGCCGTTGCTGGGCGAAAGTAGTTAATTTTGATCTCGACGGTGGCGCAGTACTCGTCTGCCGCCAAACCGGGGTATACCGCGGCCCCCATGCCGGTGTCGGCCAGCGCATACAGCACGGCGCCGTGCACCACCTGATGGGGGTTCATGTGACGGGCGGGGTCCAGGGTCAGTTCACATTCGCTGTATCCGTCGCGCTGCTCCAGCACCTGCAAGCCGATATGTTCTGCAAAGGGGTGTTCCATTACCGCGTGCTCCCGTTAAAGCGGCCCGTTCATGTGTCGAGCCAGGTAGTCCTCAACGCTGCCCGCCGGGTTTGCCAATACCGTTCCCACCCAGGCGTCGCGCTCAAAGGCCATCAGTTTCATATCCCACACACAGGCGATTAAACCCGAGGGCGTGGTATAGCGAAAGGCAGTTGGGTCTTCCAGCGGTGCCACGTACACATGGTGGTGAAGCTCGTTTTCATCGGCCCACCAATCAACGAAGATAAAGTGCGCCGTTTTACCCTGATGAACGCCGACATAACCCACGTGATAGTGAGCACTAACATCGGCGCTCTCTGCCAGCCTATCTGCAGTTAGTTGTTTTGCTGCGCGCAACAACTGCGGCTGGATTGGCGCGTCGCCATAGCGAATGCCATAGCGAATGCCATAGGCCTTCATGCGCCAATCCCCAAGCTGCCATGTATCCAGATACTGGCAGTCGCGGGGTTCATAGGGGGCGATCATTGGTGGGACACCTCAAAGCCAACCACTCGGCCCTGCTTGTAGAGGGTTTTCGCGGTTTCCGCGTCGAAGCAGGCGGTGCGTGTTCCACCCTGGTAACCGCAGATGAAGCTGTCCCAGTCGGGGCTGCTGGCGGTACCAGAAAAAGACACCTGGCCCGCGCGAGGGATCGCGGGGTCGATTTCCACATAGCCAAAGGCATCGCCATTTTGGATTTTCAGCCATAGGGTGAAGTCGCTCGGCAGGCAGTCATCTTCTGCGCCGCCCTTCTGCCATTTGTAGTCGCCTTTCACCAAGGGCTCACCAAAGAAGTGGCTCACCTCGTAGGCCACCTTCAACGAGGCCACTTGGCACGCGCCAACAGAGAAGTTCTGCTTGGTCAGTGTTCCCTCACAATCACAATTCGCCTTCTCTGCGGTATTCATGCGGCCGCTGTTAATACTGCCCGAGCGCGGTTTAGGTCGCGCCGCTTCTGCCGCGCGCTTGGCGGCCTCACGCTCGCGTGCCTGCGCGGCCTCCTGCTGTTGCTGGGCTTGCTGTTGGGCTTGTTGCTCTCGGCGGCGCTGCTCCGCTTCGCGGCGTGCCTGCTCTGCCGCGCGAGCAGCTTCCTGGCGTGCTATTGCGGCTTCTCGTTGGCGTTGTTCATACGCCGCTTTTTGTTCGGCGTACTGGGCCTGCTTCATTGCGATTTGCGCCCGCTGTTCTTCCTGGCGACGCTTTTGTTCGGCGTTATAGGCCGCAACCTGCTGTTGAATTTCGCGATTCTGCTGCTCAAGTTGCACGCGGGTTTCCGCCAAACGGCGTAGCGCAGGGTCTTTAATTTGGTAAGTGCCCTGAGCAACCTGTTGCTGCATTTGCGCCAGGCGCGTGCCCTTGCCATCGTCTACCCAAATATCACCAACGGCCGCCCCCATCACATCCAGCGAGTTTTCGATGGGAATATCGGCACTGCCGGCAATGGCGCCAATCGCCACCGTGGCGAAGATTTTGCCGAACATATCGCCGCTGTTAGACTTTTTATAGGAGTTAGTCTGGCCACCGTACTGCTGAATATAGGCCGTGGTATTTTTGTAACCGTGGCGCATGGCAATATCCAGCGCCGACTCATTGTCTTTGTCGCGCAGGTTGGGATTGGCACCTAAGGAAAGCAGGGTTTTTACGGTGTCGTAGTAACCGTTGTCAGCGGCAATATGCAACGCGTAATAGCCGTCACAGCGCGCGTTAACATCGGCGCCCGCCACCACCAGCATCTTGATAATATCGCCTGCGGCCTTCTTACCGGACTTCGCCGCAAAGTAAACCGCTGTCGAACCCCGCTTACTTCGTTGATTCACATCGGCACCTGCGGCCACCAACTCACGAACCACGTCGGTATGGCCTTTTTCCGCTGCCGTTTGCAGGGGGCTCCAGTCGCCTTTGCCATTGCGTGTATCAGTATTCGCACCCGCCGCCAGCAGAAGTCGAACCACTTCTGCATAGCCTTCATAGCTGGCCAAATAAAGCGGCGTGAAGCCTTCCGTATCGGCTAGCTCGACATTTGCCCCAGCCGCCAGCAGGCGTTTTACCGGGCCAACATGGCCGTTATTTGCCGCGTTGAATAAGGCGGTCTCAAATTCGTTGTCATTGCCCAGGTTCACATCGGCGCCCGCCGCCAATAACAGGCCGACCTGCTCGTCGCGGTTCCAGCCCGCAGCGAGATACAGGGCGCTGTAATCGTCGGGGGTTTTATTATCCGCCTCGGCACCTGCCAGCAACAGCGACTCAACAACTCCTGCATCCGCGCCCTGACGTGCCGCTCGTGTCAGCGGCGTCCACTTGCCGCTGATATTGGGGTCGCTACCGGCAGCCAGCAACATATCCACGACTTTTTGCTGCTCACTGTGCAAAAAGGCTTCATTAACACCGTTTACACCGCGATGAGAGGCGGCCACCGGGCCGAGGCGGGTCGCACTCTGCCAGCCACTTTTTTGGTTCCAGTTGCGGCGTTCAACACCGAAGTACAGCGCGTTGTAACCAGCTACAACGCCATTGCTCACGGCCTCAACATCGGCGCCGCGCACCAGCAGCAAGCGCACCAATTCGCTGTACTTGTTATGGGCGGCCAACATCAGGGGGGTATAGCCGGTCACTTGCGTGTCGGGGTCGGCACCGGCATCCATCAGCTGGCGGGCGGCCTCAACATTATTCATGCTCACCGCGGCCCACAGCGGCGTTTTACCAAATGCATTGGCCTGATTGGGGTCGCCACCACTGCGCAGCAGAGCCGCCACCATGTCAGCACTATTGGCACTGGCACCCGCGGCCGCAATCAGGGCATTTTCCCGGCTTTCGCCCATTTCCACATTGGGGTTCGCACCGGCATCAAGCAAACGCGTCACTACCGCCAGGCGGCCGCTTTGTGCAGCGCGGTGCAGGGCGGTGTAGCCCATGCCATCGCGCTCATCGACCGCGCCACCCTCGGCAAGGTAGCTGTCGATAAAAGCCATATCGCCCTGGTTTGCAGCGGTGGTGTAGTCCGAGAAGCTGGCACAGGCAGAGAGCAGTACGCAGCAAAGGGCGAGTAAGCCTTTGGAGAACAAGGTATTTATGCAAGTCATGGCGGCTCCCAGAGAAAGTTTTCGGCGGCGCGGATCATCTTAGCAGCGCTCAACGGCAGATGAATCCCCAATTTAGAGGGCGGCCCAACAACCGTTTGGTCAACTCGCGGCCCCTCGGCTCTGTTCACAGCCGCTATTGATAGACCCGGCCACTCTCCTCTTAAGCAAGCAATACCCATACCCGATCTGAGAAATGTCACCTCCCTCTTTTCTTTAGACATGTTATAACATATCATTTTGTCCGAATTACTCACTGGCAGAACCCGTTTTGTTTGTCCGGCGTTGCAGAACACCACGAGAAAACAACGGGTGACCACAACAGGCTGATAGGCGTGACCACCGCGGAGGCGCGACAATATGGCTATCCCACTGCAAACATCGATGCACGAGGTGTACACCGTCGCCGGTGACACCGCGGAAATCTTCGGCGATATCTACCGGGCCGACGTCAATATGGCGGTTTGGCAGCGCGCCGTTAGACCGGCGCTTAACGCCGAGTGCGACGCCTTATTAAACGAAGGCCGCTTTCGCGGCTGCAGTCTCTCTTTGCCAACAAGCCAGCTCAGTACACTGAGCGAGGCCGAGCCAGTATTAAAAGCGTATCCAGCACTAAGCAGCGACATCCAGCTTCTGGCCGACATGTTTAGCCTGCTATTTGAACTGGACGCCGTCGGCCTGCGGCTCACGCCCCTGAGCGGCAAGATGTGCCCCAAATTCCACATCGACAACGTGGCTTGTCGGCTGGTAACCAGCTACAGCGGCCCCGGCACCCAATGGCTGCCGCACCACTGCGTAGACCGCAGCAAATTGGGCGCAGGTAGCCGCGGCCTCAGCGATGCCGATAGCGGTTTGTATCCCGCGGCAAGCGACATCAATACCTTGCAAACACACCATGTGGCCCTGCTAAAAGGCGAAAACTGGGAGGGGAACGAAGGCGCTGGCCTGGTTCACCGTTCACCCGCCGTCGCGCCGGGCCAACAGCGCTTACTGTTAACTCTCGACTTTTTATAAGCCTGAACATACAGGCAAAACCCAATACCAATAGGAGCGGACAATGAAAGTAGTTTTGGGGCACTGCGCCCTGATCGGCATTTCGGGGCTGGCGCTGTCCAGCGCCGCCCATGCGTTGACCGGCCAGGTCAGCGATACCCAGGGTAAACCCGTCTACGGGGCAACCATTGATGCGGTGGGTAGCAAGCAAACCGCCAGCACGTCTGCCGATGGTCGCTTCAACCTCGATACCGGCGCGGAACTGCCTGAAGAGATTCACATCAGCGCGCCTGGCTTTAGCCACCAGACACTGCACCTGGATGCCGGCAGCGACGAGCTGAGTATTACCCTGCGTCGCTCACCCATTGAGCAGGTTGATGTTGTGGGTTTGCCACTGCACATCTCGGTAATGGAATCGGCTCAGCCGGTTACCGTTGTCAGCGGCGAAGAACTGCGCCGTAAGCAGGCATCCACCCTCGGCGAAACGCTGAAAAACGAAGTGGGTGTTCACTCCAGCTACTTCGGCCCGGTATCCAGCACCCCGATTATTCGCGGCCTTAACGGCCCACGGGTGTTGATCACCCAAAACAGCCTGGATGTCAGCGATGCATCCCGGGTTGGCCCGGATCACGTGGTTGCCACCGAGGCGATGACCGCCCAGCAAATTGAAATTCTGCGCGGCCCGGCCACCCTGTTTTACGGCTCTGGCGCCATTGGCGGTGTCGTCAACATCGTCGATGACCGCGTGCCCTCCTCCAGCGAGCCCACTGGCGCATTCTCGATTGGCCACAATACGGTCGCCGACGAAAACGAAGCGTCTCTGGCCTTTACCGGCGGCAATGAGTTCTTCGCCTTTCATGTTGATGGCTTCTGGCGCGAGGGTAACGACTACGAGATCCCCGGCATCGCTGTTCTGGAAACCGAAGAAGAGCACGAGGAAGAAGGTCACGAGGAGCACCGCGAAGGTGTACTTGAAGACAGCGCATCAGAGAGCGAAGGCTTCAATATCGGCGGTAGCCTACTGCTGGACAACGGCTATGTGGGTATTTCCTACGGTCGCCTTGAGCGCCTGAATGGCGTACCGGGTCACAGTCATGGTGGGCACGAAGAGGAACACCATGAAGAGGAAGGCCATGAAGACGCTCACGAAGACGAGCACCATGACGAAGAGCACCACGACGATGAAGGCGTGCTCTCCGACCTTACACAAGATCGCTGGCAGTTGATCAGCGAACTGTCGCTGGACAACGCACTACTGAGCGGTATTAACACCCGCCTTGGTTACACCGACTACGAGCACGCTGAAATTGAAGGCGGCGAAACCGGCACCGTATTTAAAAACGAAACGCTGCAAGCCCGCATTGATTTATTGCTGCAGGAATTTTCCGGCTGGAAAGGCGCGCTGTCATTTGAAGCAAAAAGCACTGACTTCGAAGCAATTGGCGAGGAAGCCTTTACGCCACCGAGCCGCACCGAGAGCTTTGCCATTGCGGTGATGCAAGAAAAACATGTCGGCAACTTCCTCTGGCAACTGGGTGCACGCGTCGAGAAAGTCAGCATTGAAGCCGACCCCATTGAATGGGAGGAGCACCACCACGGCGAAGAGGCAATGGAGGAAGAAGAGCATGACCACGAGTTACTGCACTTCGACGACCTCGACTTCACGCCCTACAGTGTTTCCGCTGGCGTAGTGTGGGACTTCGCACCTGACTACAACGCCGGTATCTCGCTTACCCATGCCCAGCGCGCGCCGAGTGCTGCGGAGTTGTTTTCCTACGGCCCGCACATAGCCACCGGCAATTTTGAAGTCGGCGCCCTGCTGCGCTTACACGAAGGCGACGATCCGCACTTCCACTACCTAAACGATGTGGAAGAAGAAACCTCAAACAACATTGACCTAAGCCTTCGCAAACACACCGGCAATGTCGCCTGGGTGCTGAATGTGTTCTACAACGAAGTGGATAACTTTTATTACGAGCGCAATACCGGCCTAAGCAGCGAAGATATTGAAGGCCATGAGCATGACGAGCACGACGCCGGCGCAGAGGAAGAGCACGCGCACAGCGAGCTACCCCTTTACGTATTTGAACAGGCCGATGCCACACTGTACGGCATGGAAGCTCAGCTGGCATGGCAACTCGCGTCACCCTTTAAACTGAGCCTGTGGGCGGACCGCACCTGGGGTGAACTCGACGACGGCGGCGACCTGCCCCGCATTCCGCCCGCGCGACTCGGCAGCCAGTTGGCTTACAGCAGCAATGGCTGGGATGCAGAGATCAGCGCCACGCGTTATCTGGAACAAGACCAAGTGGCTGAGCTGGAAACCGTTACCGGCGCCTACACCATGATCGATGCGGAGCTCGCCTATACCTTTGCGGTATACCCCGGCGACGTCACTGTCTACGTAAAGGGCAGCAACCTGACTGATGAAGAAGCGCGCGTGCACTCCTCCTTCCTGAAGGATCGCGCACCACTGCCAGGCCGCGGCTTTAGCCTCGGCGTTCGGGGTAGCTTCTAAGTGAGGCCGGCGGGCTCCCGGTTAGCAACACGCGTGGCGAGATACACCGCGTATCTCGCCATTGCTGTCTGCGCCCTAGCGGGTAGTCCGCTGCATGCTCAGCACCATGCCCACGTTCACGGTGTGGCGGAACTTCAGCTACTACAAGATTGCGAAATGCTGAGTATCGAGCTGCGCTCGCCAGCGCTGAACATCTTGGGATTTGAACACCCGGTAGAGCACGCCGACTACTTGCAGGCCGCCGAGCAAGCGCGGGCAAAACTGTCTGACAGCGGTTCACTTTTTCGCTTAGAAGGCGGGGCTTGCCAACTCGCAACGGTGTCGATCGACATCGCGGGCTCGTCAAACGACAGCGCCCATCAGCGTCACAACGATGTTGTCGCAAGCTATGTGTATCAGTGCAAGCGCGCCGAGACATTGCAGTCGCTTTCTACCGGCATCCAACGCGTCTTTCCCAGCATACATTCGCTGAACGTTCAGTGGGTACTGAATCATCGTCAGGGAGCGGCCAACATAAACCACAACCAACAACACATTGTATTTAAGTAGCCCAACCTACGATGTGGCAAGGGAATACGAAATACCTCTACCCGTGATTTTGGAGACCATGTGAAGACACCCGCTGTCACCTTGGATAAAACGGCCATTGGCCTTTCTTTATTTTGCGCCATACATTGCCTGTTATTACCTGTAGCACTGGTAATGGCACCAACGCTGGCTGCCTCCGGTTTTGCCAGCGAAGCTTTCCACCAATGGCTACTGATCGCCGTGTTGCCGATCAGTGTGGTGGCACTTGGCCTTGGCTGCCGCCGGCATCACAATTTCAGCACCTTGCGCTGGGGTATTCCCGGCTTGTTGATTCTTTCCTTCACCGCGCTGTGGGGCCACGACCTACTGGGCGAAACCGGGGAAAAACTGGCGTCGCTACTGGGCGCGTCACTTATTGCTGTCGGGCACTGGATAAATCATCGACTCTGCCAGCAACAGAACTGCCCCTGCGAGTAAGCTGATGGAGAACCGCTATTTTCGGTCTATTGAGAACTCTGCCAAAGGCACTGAGTTTCCGCTGGACACCTTATTGGCAGAGCTGTCGTTTAACCGCGATGGCTTGCTGCCGGTGATCGCCCAGGATCACGTCAGCCGCGAGGTGTTGATGATGGCATGGATGAATCGCGAGGCGTTAGAACACACCCTGGCGAGCGGCAACGTCACTTACTGGTCGCGCTCACGCGCTCAGCTTTGGCGCAAGGGCGAAACCAGCGGCAATCACCAGCGCCTGGTCAAGCTGCGCATCGATTGCGACGGAGACACCCTGCTGTGCGACGTTGAGCAAGTCAGCCCCGCCTGTCATACCGGCCGATCCAACTGTTTTTATTTATCTGTTGATCGCCACAAAAATAGCGTCACCCTCGATGGCGAGTAGGACTTTCCCGCTGCAAAAAACCACTCATCACGCGAGCAACGTATGAACACGCAAACTAACGGGGCCAACGCGCAATCTTGCTGCAGCACTAGTAGCTGTTGCCCCAGCCAACCCAGCCGCCGCGCCCAGCCCAAGGTTGGCCGCAACGACCCCTGCCCCTGCGGCAATGGACGTAAATTCAAAAAATGCTGCGGTCGGTCTTTGTAGCGACGGCGCGAAGACAACCCGCCATAAAGGTATGTAATGAGTTCCCGCAAAGAAAAACTGAGCGCCATCCCCACGAATGTCATTACCGGCTTTCTCGGCGTGGGCAAGTCCACCGCCATTCTTCATTTGCTTAAGCAAAAACCCGCCGATGAGCGCTGGGCGGTACTAGTCAATGAATTTGGCGAAATCGGTATCGACGGCAGTGTATTAGGCGGCCGCGAGTCGGAGGACTCCGGCGTATTCATCAGCGAAGTACCCGGCGGCTGTATGTGTTGTGCAGCGGGGCTGCCCATGCAGATCGCGATGAATCGACTGCTGTCCCGCTCTCGGCCCCATCGACTCATTATCGAGCCCACGGGACTCGGTCACCCCAAAGAGGTGTTGGCGGTGTTGTCTGCCGACCACTACAAAGACCTGCTCGATCTTCGCGCCACCGTTACCCTGGTAGATGCGCGCAAAGTCAGTGATGAGCGCTACACCCAACACCCGACATTTTTGCAGCAATTGGCGATTGCCGACGTGATTGTTGCCAACAAGGCCGACCAATACCAGGCAGAGGACTTTCCTGCCCTGCTGAGCTTTCTTGAAGCAGACATCGGACTGGACGCGAAGTCGGTCTTTCAAGTGAGCCACGGGCAATTGGCGCTGGAGTGGTTGGCAGCGCCGGCCCGCGAACATCAGCTCCCTCATCACCATCACCACCATGAAGCCGAAGCGACGGTTATCGATCCGGAAATACCCGAGGCGGGCTATCTCAGTATCGACAATCAGGGCGAGGGCTTCTTTAGTCGCGGCTGGATATTCAAGCCGGAGTGGACCTTCAACAGTCAGCAACTTTATGACCTGCTGCTGGGTATTAACGCGGAGCGCCTAAAAGGCGTGTTTATTACTGACCGAGGTATCACCGCCTACAACAAAGCCGACGACGTGCTAACGGAGGTGCCGCTGGATGAGTGTATGGATAGCCGCGTGGAATGCATTAGCGCCGACCCAGCTGTATTTGAGGGCATGGAAGCCGCGCTGTTGAACTGCGTTATTGAGCAGGCCCCGTCAACGCTTTACTCGGTATAGGGCGCCGCCCTCTCGACCTTTATCGAGTAAGCGGAGGTCGCGGTGTCGTTTTCGGTGAGGCTGGTCGTCAGTACGCCCGAGATCCAATACGGATCGTAAAGCGACTCCAGCACAAAGCCCTTGTCGTATTCGGCGTAGATAATCTGGTTCGGCGGGGGCGGCGGTACGTGAATACAGGCGCCAAAATACGGGACTAAGAAAAAGCGCGTTACGTGTTTTTCTGTGGCGCCAAATTCAAGTGGCACGATAAACCCCGGCACCCGCAGTGACTGGCCATCAAATTCGGGCCGGACCCTGGTCGAGCTGAGCGCGCGTTGATAAGCACTGTCATTCGCCTGCTTAACGGCTGAATACACTTGGCTGGCAATCCGGTCTTCCTCAGAGCCGTCTTCAATCTCGTTCAGGTACTCCGGCGGGTTCAGCAGTGCATCCAGATCGTCCGCTGGCATGAGATCCGTCCACTCTATGGTGCGGTAGTCCTTCGCCAGGGCGGCGTTGGGCGCCAGCAAACCAGGCAGCAGCACTACCGCCGCGAGCATCTTTATCAGTGTGTTTATCAAAGTAACTCCGAAGCTCGGCCCCGGCCGCGCAGTGCATCGTAACCGCAGGCCTATGTGGCGAGATATCTCACAAAAGAAATGTTATATCATAGTTTGCCAAACGATCAGAACCGGAGTCTGGCCTTGCTCGTGACGATTGACGATCTGCGTTTTCACTACCGCGCCGATCACGCCGCCATTCTTAATATTCCTCACTGGCAGCTCGCCAGCGGTGAGCAGGTGTTCCTGCACGGCCCCTCCGGTACCGGCAAATCGACCCTGCTAAACCTGATCGCCGGGGTATTATTGCCGAGTCAGGGCCGCATCGAGATACTCGGTAACAACACCGCACAGCTTAGCGGCCGCCAACGCGATACGCTGCGCGCCAAACATATCGGTGTGGTCTTTCAACAGTTTAATCTCATTCCCTTTCTTAGCGCGGTAGACAATATCAAGCTTGCCGGGCATTTCGCCGGCAACAAAAACACCACCGCCCGCGCCAAAGCGTTGCTGTCCGCACTCGGTTTGGCGGAGTCCGATCAGCACCGCGCCACGGGCCGCCTGAGTATTGGTCAGCAACAACGCATCGCCATAGCGCGGGCGCTAATCAATCAGCCCGAGCTATTAATTGTGGACGAGCCCACCTCGGCGCTGGATAAAAAAAATGCCGATAAGTTTATGGGGCTATTAATGGAGCAGTTGAGCGAGGGCAATACCGCGCTGATTTTTGTCAGTCACGACCCGCGTTTGGCCAAGCCCTTTGAACGCGTGGAGTCGCTGCTCGATATCAACCGCGCCGAGGTTGCACTGTAATGCTAGTACGCCTCGCCATCGCCAGTTTGTGGAATCGCAAAGGGTCAGCCCTGCTCACTCTGTTGGCCATCGCCGTTAGCGTATTCGTATTGCTAGGGGTCGAGCTGGTACGCGGCCAAGCGAAAAACAGCTTTTATAATACGGTTTCCGGCATTGACCTTATCGTGGGTGCGCGCACCGGCGACATCAACCTTCTTCTTTACTCGGTGTTTCACCTTGGCAACGCCACCAATACTATTTCCTGGGAAAGCTATCGGCAGATCGCCGACAAGCCCGAAGTGGCCTGGACCATTCCCATCTCCCTGGGCGACTCGCACAAAGGCTATCGGGTCATGGGTACCAGCAGCGACTATTTTCAGCACTTTCGCTATGGCCAAAAACAGCCGCTGGCTTTTGCAAAAGGCAGTGCCTTCGCCGACACCTTCGACCTGGTGTTAGGCAGCGAAGTCGCCAAAACATTGGGCTACACACTTGGCGACGAGGTTGTTCTGGCCCACGGCCTGGGTCGTACCAGTTTCAGCAAACACAGCGATAAGCCTTTTACCGTCGTGGGCATTCTCAACGCCACCGGCACCCCCGTCGACCAAACGCTGACCGTTAGCCTCGAGGGGATCGAAGCGATTCATCTGGGCTGGCAAAACGGTGTTCAATTGCCCCGCCATCTGAGTGCACATCAAGCGCCGCAGCATGTTGACCTTACCCCCGAGAGCATCACCGCCTTTATGGTGGGGCTGCAATCTAAGATGGCCACCTTCTCGCTACAGCGACAAATTAACGGCTTTCAGGCGGAGCCACTGCTGGCCATTTTGCCTGGGGTAACACTCAGCCAGCTCTGGCAGTTAATGTCGGTGATGGAAAATACCCTGCGGCTGATTTCCGCACTGGTGTTTTTTGCTGCGCTACTTGGCCTGGCGGCGATGCTGCTTGCCAGCATTCGCGAGCGCCAGCAGGAAATTGCCGTTATGCGCGCTATTGGCGCGCCGCCGTGGTTTTTACTGCTATTAATTGAAGGCGAGGCCACGCTGATTGCGCTGAGCGGTTTTGTTTTGGCGAGCGGCGCGTTGACGGCGACT
>CEUL01041474.1_pt1 | contig 21278 bp, 23 predicted proteins | sample 427021 | NCBI WGS metagenome assembly CEUL01 (sample SAMEA2622800, study PRJEB7988) | marine metagenome | isolation source: saline water (ENVO:00002010), including | reverse complement strand
TATTGCCCTGCATTTTACTAATCATTAAAGAACTTACAGAATGACTAAATGATTGACTGATTAGACTCATGACAATTAAACCTGGTGCTAGAAACTCAATAAATGAATAGCCCAAAACTTCTCCTCTCTCATTGCCTAAAGCTAATGTTAAAACTGAAAGAAAAAGCAAACTTGAAACAAGCGGTGATAACAATGTTTGGGCCCATACAATAAAAAATCTACTACATTCTTTATAAAATAAGTTAGTAGCACCTACCCAGTTAATTAGGCCAAATCGTCTTACGCCTAATTTATATTTATTTTGTAATTCAACCATAAGTAATAATTCATATATTTTTTTTCGAACTTTTGTTAATAAAACAAAAATATAACTTGTTTTTTTTGCCTTATTATGGGAACTCTATATAGTATTTAATTAATAATTAAACACAAAATGTAGTGCTTATGAGTTGGACGGAAGAGAAAGTTGCAAAATTAAAAGAGCTGTGGGGTAAAGGAAATACAGCAAGTCAGATTGCTGAAATAATTGGCGGCATTAGCAGAAATGCAGTTATTGGTAAAGCACACAGACTAAACTTATCTGCTAAAATAAAAACTAGAAATACTTCTGTAGCTCGAAACAACATAGAGATAAACAATCAAGAAACTATTGTTAAAAAAAGGGGAAGAAGAAATAAATTTAAATCACTAATTATCGAAAGTGACTTTGAGCCTGAAAACCCTAAACAACTCGAGGAATTAGATGAGAGTGTGTGTAAGTGGCCTATCGGTCACCCAAATGAGAGGACATTTTATTTTTGTGGTAGAAAATCATTAAAAGATTTTTCTTATTGCAAGCTACACTTGTTATACGCCTTTCAACCAAAAGGTAAAAAAGAAGATGCAGGGGAGAAAGAAGAAGACATGCCTCAATTTATCGGAAAAAAAATTAAATCAGCATAAGTAATCAAGAAAATTACTTTTTTTTTAAGATATCCTGATTTTTTTTTTTCTCATTTTTAGCGTCAATGCCTCTTTTAACTGCTGTTGCTCCTAAAAATAAAACATAACACAGTATCAGAAATATCAAAAAATAAACAAAAAAATTAATCATTTATAAACTACTTGTAAATTTATATTATTTTTACCTTCATTTCAAAAAATTATTTTTTTCTAGAAAATTCACCACCCTTTTTCCACATATAACAATATTTTTCTACTTCTTCATTAAAATTTTTTAATTTTTTAAAACCTATATCAAAATTTGTTTTGTATTTTCCTGATTTTACATTATCATATTTTAGAAGTCTTATTTGATCTAAAGTTATTAAAGGCGATGGAAAAAATTGGAAAAAAATTGCTGATAATTTTGCAGCCACTAAAGGAACAGAAACTAATAACCTTTTTTTATCAATTAATTTTAATAATCGTTCTAAAATCTCTTTAAAAGAAATAACTTCAGGGCCAATACACTCTAAAGTTAGAGAATTAATATTTTTAGAAATTGCATAATAAAGAATTTCAGCTAAATCTGAACAATGTATCGGTGTAAATTTTGTTCTTCCATTATAGTATAGTGGAAAAAAAGGGAGTAAGCTTAATAAACTCATAAAGTTTGTTGTAAAATTGTCATCAACAGAATAAACAATTGAAGGTCTTAAAATTAAAGCTTTTGGATAATTTTTTTTAATATTTTTTTCTCCCTGTAACTTACTATTTGCATATTTGGAGTCGATTGAGTTTTCAATACCCAGAGCAGACAAATGAATAAATTGTTTTAGATTATTTTCTGAAGATATTTTAGAGATTAAATATGGAAAATTAGAGTGAACATTTTCAAAGCTGTTTGCTTTGTTTTTCTCATATAAAATACCAATTAAATTTATACATATATCAGCATTTTTTATTAAGGATCTAATTTTATCTTCATCAAATATACTAGCTTCAACTATAGTCAAATAACCTGCATTGGCTTGGGTTTTCAATATATAACCTTTTTGATGAGAATTTCTTGTTATGGCTGTTACCGTATAATTATTCTTTGTTAACTTTCTAATTAAATATCGACCAATTTGTCCGCTAGCACCAAAGATTAATACCTTTTTCATAAAATTTACCAAAAATTAGACATTTTTGTCATGTCTTTATATATATAAATAAAAATGAATAACATCAAAATTTTTGAAAACGATTTACCTTCTGACATTGATTTAAGCAATGAAAAAACAATCGGTATAGATAACGAAGCTCTAGGATTAGTTCTTGGCAGAGATCCATTGACCTTGGTACAATTAGGACTTCAATCAAAACATTTTTTTTTAATAAAGCTTAATAGAGAAACATACAAAGCTCCAAACTTGGTAAAAATACTTTCAAATCCCTCTACTCAATTTGTTATGCACTATGCAAGACAAGATTTGTTATGGTTAAAATATCATTTAAATGTTCAACCAAAAAATATCTTCTGTACTAAAGTGGCTTCAAAGATTGCTCGTACTGCAAGCTCCTACCATGGATATAAAGATTTAGTTAAAGAACTATGTGGTAAAGATATATCAAAAAAAGAACAACAAAGTGATTGGGGAAATCCAAATTTATCGACAAAACAGATTAATTATGCGGCTCAAGATACAGAATACTTGTTTGAAATAAAAGATAAATTGACAAAAATGCTAATTAGAGAAAAAAGAATTGATCTTTTTGAAAAATGTATGAAAGTAATTCCTGTATTAGTGGATATGGAAATTTCAGGATATAAGCTAGAAACATTTGAACATTAAATAGTTTAATGAACAATATTAATTTAAAAAAAATTGCAAGAGAGGTTTTAGATTTAGAAATACAAGCATTAAAAAAATTAAAAACATCCATTAACATTTCATTCGATCAAGCGGTTAACGCAATAGTAAAATGTCAATCAAAAATTATACTTTGTGGTGTTGGAAAAAGTTTTTTGATAGCATCTAAGATTTCTGCAACATTATCCTCAGTAGGATGTCCATCATTTTCATTAGCTGCAAGCGATTGTGCTCATGGCGATTTAGGGAGTATTTCAAAAAAAGATATTCTCATATTAATAAGCAATTCAGGAGAAACACAAGAGTTAAAGCCTGTTATACAGTATGCTAACAGAAATAAAATAACATTAATAGGAATTGTCTCTAAAAAAAACTCTATTTTATATAAAGCTGCTGATATTAAAATATTCATTCCTGAAGTTAAAGAGGCTGGTCTTGGAATAGTTCCAACAAGTAGTACAACAGAGTCACTAGCAATAGGAGATTGTCTAGCAGTTGCAGCTTTAAAAAAAAAGGGTTTCAATAAAAAAAACTTTAAAGCCTTACACCCAAAAGGTTCATTAGGAGCACAACTTAAAACAGCAGAAGACTTGATGATAACAAAAAAAGGAATACCTTTTATAAATGAAAACTCAGACATGAAAAATGCACTAAATGTAATGACAAAAAAAAAACTTGGTGTTTTAATTGCAATAAATAAAAAAAGATTTACAACAGGAATTATTACAGATGGACAAATTAGAAGATCAAGTCAAAAAAGTAATAATTTGAAAAAATTAATAGTAAAAAATGTTATGACAAGAAATCCAATAAGTATTGACAAAGATACACTCGCATCTAAAAGTTTATCAATTATGTCTGAAAAAAAAATAACTAGCTTATGTGTCCATAAAAATGAAAAAAGAAAAATCACTATAGGCTTATTGCATCTTCATGCATTACTCAAAGCAAATATACAGTAAATGAATAAAAAAACCGTACTACAAATATTTTTATCATTAGTAGTTGTTTTAATTTCCTTTACTATTTTTTTTAAGTACTTTAATCAAGAAATAGAGCTCACAAATGAAGTTGTTTCAAAAAATGAAATACCAAAAGAAATAAACGAAAAATCAAATATCATCAAAGATATTAAATACTTATCAAAAGATGATGATGGAAATACTTACAGTATATTTGCTGAATATGGCGAGATCAAAGACAAAGATCCAAATATAATATATCTTAGGAATGTAAAAGCAAAAATTAGCATTTTAAATTCTGGCGATATAAATATTAAGTCTGATTATGCAAAATATAACAATAAAAGTTTTGATACAAATTTTTATGAAAATACAAAAATTGACTATGCTGAACATAAAATAAATTGTAAATATTTAGATCTTTCGTTTGAAAAAAAATTGGCAATACTATATGAAAATATATCTTACAAGAGTTTACAAACGAATCTTTTTGCTGATAGATTGGAAATTGACTTAATTTCAAAAAACTCTACACTTTCAATGAAAGATCAAAGAGAAAAAATTAAAATAGTTCATAAAAAATAAGATGGCAATTATTAAAAAATTCCGTATCAAAAGTTTTAAAAAGAGTGCGCCCTTAATCTATTTTAATAAAATCTCAATATCTTTTGGTAAAAGACAAATCTTGGATGATGTAAGTTTTAAAGTGAATCCTGGAGAAATTTTAGGACTTCTAGGCCCAAACGGGGCAGGTAAAAGTACAATATTTAATATTCTCACAGGATTATTAAAACCAGATCATGGAAATATTTTTTTTGAAGCAAAAGATGCAACAGAATACCCTATTTATTTAAGGACGAGAAAATTTAAAATTGGATATGTTCCACAATATGGAGGTTATTTTAATGATTTAACACTTTTTGAAAATTTATCTGCTATTGCAGAAATACTAATTCAAAATAAAAATGATAGAATTTACAAAGTCAATGAACTAATTGGTAAGTTTGAATTAGATAATGTTAGGGAGATAAAAGCAAAGTTTTTATCGGGTGGACAACGGAGAAAACTAGTAATTTGTATGGCTCTTTTAGGGGACCCAAAAATTTTACTTTGTGATGAAATTTTTGCAGCACTTGATGTACTTACTATACAGATGTTAAAAGAAATATTGGTCACTCTTCAAAATGAAAAACCTCAAATGTGTATTATTATTTGTGAACATCAGGCTAGAGAGCTATTGTCAGTTGTTGACCGTGCAATGATTTTGTCTAATAATAAAATTATCGCTCAAGGAACTCCATCTCAATTAATAAAAAATGAAAATGCTAGATCTGCATATTTTGGTGAGTTTTTTAAATTTAACTAAAAATTAAAATGCCGAAATATGTTTTTATAAGTAAAAAAATTCAACCATTTAAAAAAGTAATTAATGTTTCTGGTGATAAAAGTTTGTCTATAAGATGGGCTTTGCTAGCCTCTCAGGCTATAGGTAAGTCACGAGCATATAATTTATTACAGTCTGAAGATGTTTTAAGCGCCCTTAATGGTTTAAAAAAATTAGGAGTAAAAATAAATATTGGTAAAAAATTCTGCGAAATTGATGGTGTGGGTATTAATGGATTTAAATATAGAAAAAATTTAAATATTCATGCCGGTAACTCTGGTACTTTTGGAAGGTTAATATTGGCACTTTTAATAAAATCACCTTATAAAATTAAGTTAACTGGAGATAGAAGTTTATCAAGAAGAGATTTTTCAAGAGTTATAAGTCCACTAAAAGAATTTGGTGCAAATTTTTATCCTTCAAATAAATCTAAACTACCAATATATATACAAGGAACAAATTTTGTTAGACCTATAAGATACTTCGAAAAAAAAGGGAGCGCTCAGATTAAAAGTTGTATAATGTTAGCAGCATTAAATGCCCCTGGAACTACAAAAATTAAAGCTAAGAAATCAAGAAACCACACAGAATTACTATATAAATTTTTGAAACTTCCAATTAAAGTCATAAATAAAAAAAGTATAGATTTTATTGAAATTAACGGAGAAAAAAAAATTAATTCGTTTGATTATAATATTCCATCCGATATCAGTAGTAGTGCTTTTTTTATTGTACTGACACTTCTTTCAAATAAATCACATCTAATAATTAAAAATGTTAACATTAATTCCTCAAGAACAGGCTGTATTGATATTTTAAATAAGATGGGAGCCAACATAATCTTAAAGAATAAAAAATATTATAAAGGAGAAAAAACTGCCAATATTCATGTTAAGTCTAAAAAATCTTTCAAACCGATAAACTGCCCAATAAAATATAATAGTAGTGCTATTGATGAGTTTTTAATAATATTTTTGGTTGCGGCAAAAGCTAATGGAATATCTTATTTTAGAGATTTAGCTGAATTAAATCAAAAAGAAAGTCCACGACTTAATTTAGGATCAAAAATTTTGAATATGATTGGAATTAAAACAAAGCTCACAAAAAAATCCATTAAAATTTACGGAGATCCAAATTTAAAATTGAATAAAAAAATGGAAATTAAAAATTTTTTTAAGGATCATAGAATTATGGCATTAAGTACTATAGCTGCATTAACTCTTGGTGGAAAGTGGAAAATTCATAATCCTGAGTCCATTAAAACTTCTTTTCCATCATTTCTTAAAATTTTAAAAGATGACTTGGGAGCAAAAATAAATTGAAAAAGAGAAAAAATATAATTACTGTTGCAATAGATTCTCCGGCTGCAGCTGGAGCAGGAACCCAAGCAAAACTAATTGCAAAACATTATAATCTCCAACATCTTGATACTGGTAGAATTTATAGGCTTATTGGTAAGCTTAAATTAGATAACTCTAAAAAATTTAATTTATCTTTAGTTAAAAAAAAAATTAAAAATATAAAAATAAAAGATTTAAACAATAAAACTCTTCTATCTGACAAAGTTGCTACTTCAGCTGCAATGATAGCAAGAAATAAAAAAATTAGAAAAGTCGTTCATAAATTACAGCAAAAATGTGCTTATTCCCCTCCTTCAAGATATGCAGGATCAATTCTTGATGGAAGAGACATAATTACTATTCAAGTTAAAGATGCTATGTTTAAATTTTTTATCACAGCCAGCCTTGAAACTAGAGCAAAGAGAAGATTTAGGGAATATAAATCACTAAAAAAAAAAATTTCTTATAAAGAAGTTCTAAAAAGCCTTAAAAATAGGGATAAATCCGACCGTCAAAGAAAATACGGTCCTTTAAAAAAAACAAAAGATTCAATATTGATTAATACTACTAAACTTAGTAGAAAACGTTGCTTTGAAAAAATAAAAGCTATTATGGATAGGAAGCTAAAATATTAATGGAAATTTATAAAGACCTAAAAACACCTGCATCAAAAGAGTTCGAAAAATTACTAAACAGCCAACTTTCTAAAACTAAAAATCTTGTAGAAGGTAAAATTATTGATGGAAAAATTACTAAGATAACAGATAAATTTGTTTTCCTTTTTATTGAGGGTTTAAAAAGTGAACCTATGCTTGACGTTAACGAGCTTAAGAGCATGGGTATGATTGATAAGGCTAAAATTGGAGAAAAAATATCTGTCCTGCTAGAAAGAATAGAGGACAAAAATGGTGAAGTTTTAGTCTCAGCCTCTAAAGCACAAAAAATAAAAGGTTGGGATAAATTAGTAGAAGCTTTTGAAAAAAACGAACCTATAAATGGTAAAATTACGTCAAAATGTAAAGGTGGAGTAATAGTAGAACATTTAGACACTGGCTCATTAATGTTTTGTCCTGGTTCACAAATTTCTGACAAACCTTTAAAAGATATCTCTCACTTGATGAACGAACCACTTAAGTTTGCTTTAATAAAGATTGATAAAATAAGAGGGAACGCATGTGTATCAAGAAGACAAATAATTTCATCAAATAAAAAAGGTGATAAAGCAAAAATTGTAGAAAAATATAAAGTCGGAGACGTTATTAAAAATGCGATAGTCAAAGGATACAGTTCTTTTGGATGTTTCTTCGATGTAAACTCAGAATTAGATGTTTTAGTTCATTTACAAGAGATAAGTTACTCAAGAGTAAACCATCCTGAGGAGATATTTAATATTGGTGAAAAGCATGATTTGTTAGTTATATCGGTAGACAAAGAAAAACTTCAAGTTGGCTGTTCCATCAAACAACTTTCTCCTGATCCATTTGAACACATTTCAAATTATGAGTTAAATAAAAAGTATAAAGTAAAAGTAGTTAAGCTAATGGACTTTGGTGCATTTTGTGAGTTAGAACCTGGTTTAAGCACGTTACTTCACTCAAGCGAATTAAGTTGGACTAAAAAAAGTCCTTCCGCAAAAAAAATGTTTAGGGTGGGTGATGAAATTGAATGTGTAATAACAGAAATTGATAAAGAAAAAAGAAGAGTAGCAATATCTCACAGACTTACTATTGAGAATCCTTATAATACTCTGGAAAAAAAATATTCTGTTGGAAGTGAAATTGAGGGAGTAATAAATAGTATAAATGAGTATGCTATCTATATTAAACTTGACAATTTAGATATTGATGGATTTTTGCATTGTAACGATTTGAGTTATACTGGTAATCCAGAGGAAGAATTAGCAAAATATAAAAAAGGTGACAAATTAAAGGTTAAAATTTTAGAGATTAAAACAGATCAACAAAAAGTAAGAGTTGGATTGAAACAAACCCAAAAAGATCCTTTAAGCTGGTTTGAAAACAAAAAAGTCAATGATGCAATAACAGTAAAAGTTATATCCTCAGACAATAAAGGTCTAGTTGTAAGTCCTGAAGGATGTGAAATGAATTTCACCATAAAAAAATCTCAGATAGCTGTAAACGCAGCAGATGCTAGACCTGGAAGATTTGTTGGTGGAGAAAGAATTGATGCAGCTATATCTGAGCTGGACATTGATAAACGAAAGATAAGTTTGAGTATTAAACTTTTGGAGGAACTACAAAATAAAGAGGCTGTATCAAAATTTGGATCTGAAGCTTCAGGAAAAAACCTTCCATTTTCATCTTTATCAGATAAGCTTAAAAAAAAAACTAAGGAATGATAAGCTGAATTAGTGATTGTTAAATCAAAGCTTTTAAAAAAAATTTCAGACGGCTATCCAAATTTTTTTAAAAAAGATCTAAATAAGTTTTTTAATATATTCTTAAATGAAATCAAAGAAGCCTTAAAAAGGGGTGAGAGAGTTGAATTAAGAGATTTTGGAATGTGGTCTGTAACTATTCAAAAACCTAGAATATCAAGGAATCCTAAAACGGGGGAGAAAGTCCACACTAGTAAAAAAATAAAGATTCGTTTTAAAATGGCAAAAGAATTGTTTAAAAAATTAAATAATGAAAAATAAAAAAATTTTTATAGCTTGCGATACAACTAGTATAAAAAAAGTTAAAAAAATTATTAGAGAAACTCAATCAAATAAAATAAAAGTGGGTTACAAATTTGGGCTAGAGTTTTTTAATTCAAAAAAAGGGAGATCCTTTATTTCAAAAATTAAGAATAAAATAATATTTGCTGATTTAAAACTGTTCGATATTCCAAATACATGTGTTTCGGCAATTAAAGCTGTTAAAGACTTAAAAATAAACTATTTGACGATTCACGTGAGTACAGGTTTAAAAGCTTTAATGGAGGCAAAAAAAGTCTGCGGTAAAACTAAATTAATTGGAGTAACTACATTAACATCTTTAGATAATAAAAGCCTAAAAGAAATTGGATATAATAAAAGTTTAAATAAACTTGTAGAACATCAAGCTAAACTAGCGGCTAGGGCTAATCTCGACGCATTGGTTTGTAGTCCGCATGAAATAAAGTTTGTTAAAAAAAGATTTAAAAAAGAGATTATTACTCCTGGCATAAGACTGAACTCAAAAAATAATGATCAAAAAAGAGTCACAACTCCTAAAAAAGCTTTTCAAAACGGAAGTGATTGGATTGTAATAGGAAGATCAATTACCAGTGGAAATATTAAAAACAATTTAAAAAAATTATTAATGAATATTTATAAATAATGGAAGCAAAGATCTGCGGTGTAAAAGACATTAATACTTTAAAATATATCATTAATCATAAATACCCTCCTAAGTTTATAGGATTTATAATTAATTATAAAAAATCTAAGAGATATGTAAAAATAGAAAAATTAAAAAAATTAATCAGTATAAAGAAAAACAAAGTTTTTTTTGTTGCTGTTATGGTAAATCCAGAAAAGAAATTTTTAGAAAAAATAAAAAATATAAATTTTGATTTTTACCAATTATACAATACAAGTCCTACCTTAACTAAAACTATTAAAAAAAAATATAAAAAAAAAATTATAACAGCTCTTACAATAGAAAATAAAAATGATGTCAAGAAATATAAAAAATTTAAGACCATTTCAAATATTATATTGTTTGATAGCAAAGGTTACGAAAAGTCTTTAAGTTTTGATCACAAGCTTCTTAAAGGTATACCAAAATCTATAACTAAAATGCTTGCTGGAAATATACAGTATGACGATATACTTGATAAATATTCTAAAATAACAGATATTATTGATATTTCGGGAAGTTTAGAAACACTAGGCAAAAAAGATAAAAAAAAAATTAATTTTTTTTTAGAAAATATTAATAAAATTAAAAATGAAAATTAAACGAAACATACCTTTAATTGATCAACATGATAAAAAAACTGGCCTTTGGGGTGGAAAATTTGGTGGAAGTTATATTCCTGAAACTTTAAAAAAACCAGTAGAAGACTTAACAAATTTATTTGAAAAATTAAGGCATGATAAAAAATTTATAAGGGAAAGAGACTACTACTTCAAAAATTGGGTTGGATCTCCAACTTCTTTTATCAAATTAGATAATTTAACAAATCATTTAGGTGGGGCGCAAATTTGGGCAAAAGTTGTATCCGAGGCTAATGGTGGTGCTCATAAGATATATAATGCTACAGTTCACTGTCTTATTGCAAAGAGAGCAGGTAAAAAATTTATAATAGGAGATACAGGCGCAGGTTATGCAGGAAAGATGTTAAGTATGGCTGCAAAAAAATTTGGACTTAAATGTAAAATATTCATGGGTGCTAAAGATATCAAAAGACAAAAACCCAATTGTGATGCGATGAAAAAAAATGGAGCAGAAATAGTTCCTGTTTATACTGGAAGCCAAACACTTGTTGATGCAGTAAGTGAATGTATGAGATACTGGGTATCAAATTGCGATACGACACATATGTGTGTTGGATCAACTGTTGGTCCAAATATTTTTGTTAAAATTTGCGGTTGGAGTACATCACAAATTTCTAGGGAACTTATTAAACAAATTAAAAAAGAATTTGGAAAAATACCAAAAAAAATCAAATTATTAAATTGTGTCGGTGGAGGCTCATCAAGTTTTGGATTTTGGAACGAGTTTATGCATTACGATAAAAGCCAGGTCGAATTTGTTGGTATAGAAGCCGGAGGACCAAAAAAAAGCAAAAGACACGCTGCCCCTTTAACCTATGGATCGAAAATTGGTATATTGCACGGTGCAGCTCAATATGTGAATCAAAATCACGAAGGTCAAATAGAAGAAACTGAGTCAATCAGTGCTGGGCTAGACTACCCTGGAGTTTCACCGCTTCATTGTTTTTTAAAAGATACAAAAAGAGCAAGATATACGGCAGCATCAGATGAAGAAGCCTTGAGTGCCTTTAAACTGGTAACTAAATTTGAAAATTTAAATCCGAGTTTAGAACCTAGTCACGCATTTGCAGAGGCAATAAAATTAGCTCCAAAGTTAGATAAAAATATAATTATAATTGTTAATTCATGCGGTGATGCACACAAAGATAGAGATATTTTAAAACAACGATTAGGAAAATTTTAATGAAATCATCTTTAATTGATTTTACTTTCAAAAAATGTAGGAAAGAAAAAAGGCCAGCTTTAATAACCTTTACGGTGGCTGGGGATAATACGAAAAAAAATTCATTAAAAATATTAAACTCAATTTCAAAATATGTTGATATTGTTGAACTCTCATTTTTACACAATTGTCCTATAGCAGATGGAGGTCAAATCCAAAACAGTACATATAGATCTTTAGAAAACGGCACTACGTTAAAAGATACTTTTAAAATTGCAAAAAATTTTAAAAATAAAAATCCTCAAAAACCTCTAATTTTAATGGGATATTATAATTTGATTTATCAAAGTGGTGAAAATAATTTCATTAAAAATTGTAAATCATCTAAAGTAGATGGATTAATTGTTGTTGATTTGCCATGGCCAGAAAATAAAATATTTGCCGAGAAGTGTAAGAAAAAATCAATAAGTTTTGTGCAGCTTTTGTCACCTACAACCTCAAAAGTTAGAATGAAAAAAATTATTAAGGATTCACATGATATGATTTATTATATAAGCATGTTGTCTACAACTGGTGGAAAGTTGAAAATTCCACCTAAAAAAATTTTAGAAAACTACAGTAAAATTAAAAAAATTAACAAAAATAAAAACTGTGTTATTGGGTTTGGTATCACTAATAATACAATAGGATCCTTCAAAAAAGCTGATGGAGTTGTCGTTGGAAGCGAGATATGTAAAGAAATAACTAAAAGTTTAAAAAAAAGACAAAATCCTGTCACAAATGTAAATAAAATGGTAAAAAAGATGAAAGACAAAATTTTATGAATTGGATAACAAAAGTATTAAAGTTTGGTGAAAAAATAAAAACTGCAATTAAGAAAAGACCTAGTAAAGAAGAAATTGAAAATAGCAACTGGACAACTTGTTGTAAGGGACCAGTTTTAAAAAAAGATTTGGAAGAAAATTTATGGGTTTGTAGCGCTTGTAATAAACACCATAGAATTAACTGTCGACAAAGATTTGATATAATGTTTGGAAAAAATAACTATGAGATATTAAAAACTCCAATACCTTCAGATGATCCTTTGAATTGGGTAGACTCGAAATCTTATAAGGAAAGGTTAAAAGTTGCCCGAAAAAAAACAGGTCAAGAAACTGCAGTAATGATAGCTAAAACAAAAATTAATAAAATTGATATTACTGCTGGAGCATTTGATTTTAATTTTATTGGAGGTTCAGTCGGAGCAGCAGAGGGAGAGGCAATAATCTATGGTATTCAAAACGCAATAGATAATAAGCAGCCATTTGTTTTATTTACAGCTTCGGGTGGAATGAGAATGTTTGAATCTCTTATTGCATTATCACAAATGACTAGAGTAACGTTAGCAATAAACGAACTTAAAAAAAATAATTTACCTTACATAGTCGTTCTTACTGATCCTACCGCAGGTGGTACAACAGCTTCATTTGGTATGCTTGGGGATATTACGTTTGCCGAACCTGGTGCGATAGTAGCATTTGCAGGCAAAAGAGTTATCCAAGCCACAGTTAAAGAAGAACTTCCATCAAATTTTCAGACTAGTGAGTACGTTGAACAAAACTGTGGATTTATTGACTCGGTTATAGAAAGAAAGGATCTGCGAGAAAAAATAGGTTCTATTTTATCAATATTGCTTAAGAGAAATTCTGATATAAGTGCAGAATTAAATGAAACTCAAGAAAACGCTAGAACGCTTACAAAAGCTGCATCCTAAAGAAATAGACCTAAGTTTAAATAGAATTCAAAATCTTTGTAAAAAATTAGGAAATCCCCAAGATAATCTAAATTGTATACAGGTTGCGGGAACAAATGGAAAATATTCTACCATTCAAGCTTTAAGAGCTATCTTAAATGATGCTGGTATAAAATGTAATATTTATACGAGTCCTCATATTCAAAAAATAAATGAGAGATTTATATATAATGATAAGGAACTTGATGATGAAAATTTATCAAGATTATTAAATGAAGTTGAAGAAATTAACGCTGGTGAAGAAATTACTTTCTTTGAAATATTGACTGCTGCATTCTTTCACGGATGCAAAAAATATCAAAAAAACCTCACTATTTGTGAGTTTGGACTTTTTGCTAGGTTTGATGCTGTAAATATACTTAAAAGCAATTTAGCTACCATAATAACAACTATTGGTTTAGACCACTTAGATTGGTTACCTGAAAATGAAAAAACTATAGATCGAATAATTTTTGAAAAGACCTCATCCTTATTAAAATCAAATATAATTGTGTCAAAACAAACAGATAATAAAATTCAAGATAAAATTAAAAAGTCCCTTGAGTATAATAAATCAAAGAAATTATTTTTTAATGATTTATACTCATATACACTAGGTGAAAATAACTTCTTTTATTATGAGGATGACATTGGTGGATTAAAACTTCCTTTACCAAACCTTAATGGAGAGTTCCAACTTGCAAATGTTACAGCAGCTATTGCGACAATTAGGATTCTAAAAAATTTAAATGTATCTGATGAAAACATTAAAAAAGGTATTACAAATATTCAAAGTATTGCAAGACTTCAAGAAATAAAAAATGGTAGGCTTAAAAAGTTATGTTTAAAAAATAAATTATTTATTGATGGGTCTCATAATCCATTAGGAGCGATCGTTTTAAATAATTTTATAAATAAAATTCATGGTAATGTTCACGTAATATTAGGCATGATGAATAATAAAAATCATAAAGATTATATTAGCTATTTTAAAAACATATCTTCTTTAACAACCATTGATATACCAAACCAACCTAATGCAATTAAAGGAATAGAACTTAAAAATAAACTAAACCATATTCAAAATATTAATTATAAAAAATCTATTGAGGAAGCACTTAAATCTATAAGTTTAAGCAAAGATGACGTTGTGCTGATTACAGGCTCTTTATATCTTGCTGGAGAAGTATTAAATCTAAATTAAATATTTTCTTTAATCCAAGAAACGATATTTGATTTTGTTGTTGCTCCGACTTTTGTGGCTTTTAACTCGCCGTCTTTAAACAACAACATCGTTGGAATGCCTCTTATTCCATATTTCGTTGGAGTATTAGGTTCATTATCAATATTATGTTTTGCTATTTTAACTTCATTAATCATCTCATCTGAAATCTCTTCTAAAGTTGGGCCAATTTGTTTACATGGTCCACACCATTCAGCCCAAAAATCTACAACAATTGGTTTTTGAGACTTTAGTACTTCTGTATCAAAATTTTCGTCTGTTACATTCAAAGTTGGCATGCTATGTATATATAATTAATTTAAATTTATTCAATAAATAATTTTTTGGTTTAAGCATTTTCATATTTTTTCTGTATAGACATTACAAAATTGTTTAATTCATCAAGAAATTTTAATTTTTGATCGTCATTTTCATTTGAATATTTTTCCCTCAAATTGTCGCACTCAAAGTAAAACTCTTTGCATGTCCACCATTTTTCTTTTTTTTCACTTAATATACGTTTTGAAATTTCTCTTTTAATATTTTTAAACATTTTCTCTGGCAAAACTTCTGGAGCTTCTTGATAAATAATTTTTTTCCCAAAACTAACAAGTCTCTCATCATCAAATCTATCTAGCAAAATCAATTTATCTTTCCAAGAAGCAGCGTGCCATTTTGGAAAAAGCGCTGTATCTTTGTTAGAAGTAAATTTTTTATAAATACTTTCTTCTGCTAAAAGATCTTCTTGTGATTTTGATTGCTCCTTTTCTTCTGCTATTTCTCTCAAGGCCGTCATTATATTTTGTGAAAATTTTTCGTTAGTTTTTACTAGTTCTGCTCTCTTATTAATTAAATTTATATCTATAGCGTTATAAGGTTCCTCTTTAATTCCATAACTTTTGTCTAAAATAATTGGGGCTTTATTTGACCTTATTGTTCTTAAAAATTTAGGTGTTTTTTTCATTTCTAGTTTTAGATCGTTAATTGATAAATTTAATAAAGGTTCAACATCCACTCTAAGATCTAAAGCTTGCCCCCATTGATATATTGGATGAACGCAATATTTTGGATGGAGAGGGGCACAAAGATATAACCTAGATTTTCCATAAAAATATTCATTTAAGGTTATTATTTTTTCTTTTTTAAAAATAGTTTCTGTATCAATTTTGTTTGAGGTTTTTAAAAAAGAGCTCCATGTTTCAGGTTGTTTTTTTTTAATCAATCCTAATATTTTCATAGTTAATTCAGCATCAAATAAAGCAGAGTGAGCCCCAGAGGACTCAAAACCATTCATTCTAGACAAAGACTCTAATTTCATTACAGCGTTACCTTTTTCGTTTATCTCTGTTTTTAATACGTCTTTATCAACCGCATAAGCTGCTCGTGCTATATTTAATCCATCATGTCTTTTGTTTGGCGAAGAATTAGTAATATAAGGATATCTAATTCCTTTGAAAAACTCTTTTCGAATCATTTCGTCGTCAAAACCTATATTTGACCAACCTAAAAATATTGCTGGGCTCCATTTTTTAAATACCTTTTCAACTTCTGTAAGCATTTGATAATGGCTTAGATTTGCTTTAGTTAATAGATCAACTCCAGTTTTATTTACAATTAAAGCCATTGCTTGAGGTATTTCTCCTTCAGGCAATCTACATCTAAAATTAAACCTATCTTTTTCTTTAAAATTTTCATCTACTAGAATTCCTCCAATTTCAATTATACTTCCAAAATCAGTTGAAGAAGAAGAGCTTTCAATGTCCCAAATAACTAGGTTCAATTTATTACCTTTATTTTTTTTGCTAATTGTTAGTGGAAAATTTTAGTGTCTCGCATCTAAACAAGTAGCAAGTATTATTGTTATTATATAATATTTTTTTAAAGTCAAACCTTATTTACTTATTATTTGATAAAACTGCTCAACTCTTTCAAGAAATTTATTTTGATATTTGATGAGATCAGTGCCTTCAATTTTGAAATCTTGAAATAATCTATCTACAGTACAAATCAAAATTACACCCTGAGAAATTTTTGAATTATACACAGTATTATGAGCTAATGAATAAGCGCCAACTTGTAAAAAATAATCCTCAATATATTCCTCTTTTTTAGGTTTATTGCTTTGTTTGAAATCTATAATTGACTCTTTTCCTTCATAGATACCAATACAATCTGCGGTTCCAGCATATTTATCAGGAAAATAAACTGTAGCCTCGGCCCCCCAAACCTCAGAAAGTTTATTCTTTAAACCTTTGTCAATAATTTCATTAGCCATTTTTTTTGATCTCTCCTCTTCCTCTAATAAATCTAAGTTAAATTTTCCTAATAAATATTGTTCTAAATATGAGTGCATTGAGCTACCTCTGCTAGATGCTTCATTTTTAATTCTATTTGCTTCTTTATGGCCTACTCTTTGTTTCCATGCCTCTATAGCTGCTTTATCCTCTTCGCTTTGAGTAACTTTAAGTATAGTTGTGACGCTAGGTAAATTTGATCCATCTAAACTATAATGTCTTGAGCCATTAATTAAAGACCTTGTAGATCTTGGATATGTAAATTTATTATTCCATTCCATAGGTTTATTTATAAAAGTAATTGAGTAGAAATTAAAATTAATTTTTGAGCTGTTTTGAACGTTCACTAAACTTTTCTACATTTTCTATCTTAGTGACTATTTCAACCTGTTCGGGATCTTTGATATTTTCTAAAGTTCTAGCTATTGATCGTGCGTCTTTACCAAAACTATCAACAACGGCCATTGACTCTTCTAATTTTTTTCTGAGAACCAAAATATTATCAAAATGTTTGGAAAATCTATTAGTTATATTTTTTAAATGATCATAAATTTCTGTTGCATGTTTTTGTACTTTAAGGCTTTGAAATCCCATTTGTAAGGATTGAAGATAACCTGATAAATTATTTGGACCCATTATTGTAACCTTATATTTTTTCATCAATTCTTGAGTCAATAATTCTTTACTAGTTGGATCTTGATAATTTACCAATTCTAAAAACAAACTTTCAGTTGGAGCATAAACAATTGCAAAATCTACTGTTTTTGGAGGAACAATATATTTTTCCATAACGCTCTTTGCTTTATCTTTGAAAGCTCTTGCAAGTTTTGTTCTTGCGTCAGAAAGTGCTTTTTTGTCATCTTCTTGGTGGGCATCTTGAATAGCCTTAAACTTTTCAATTGGAAAATGACTATCTACTGGAACTAAAATTCCATCTTGAAGTTTTATAGCGAATTCAACGTTTTCACCTGTGTCATCTTTCATTTTTACATTCGATAAGTATTGTGAAGATGGCAACAAATCTTTAATCAAAGATCCCAAACTAAATTCTGCAAGGGTTCCATATTTTTTTACGCCAGCTAAAATTTTATTTATTCCTTTTTGGCTCTCATTTAAACTTTCAACTTGAGTGTTAAATGCAGCAACTTTTTCGTTAACAGACGTCAATGTTTGAGTCATATCTCTTGTCACATCTTTAGATAAACTGTTGAAAGAAGCAGTCATAGTATTAAATGAGCTGTTTAAGCTTTCTTTTAAACTATTTATATCTTGAGTATTATCTTTAGGTTCTTTTTTGTTTTTTCTATCAGAAATTAACAAGTAAGTAACAATACTTACTAGAATTAAAATTACATATAATAACGAATCTTCCATATGGACTATGATAATAAATTTAATACTCTTTTAATTCCATTCTTTTTTAAAGAAAGTTTTGATAACATTAAACAAGCTTGAGATTTAAGTATTTCACCATCTTTAAGAACTCTTAAATTGTTAGCTTTCAAAGTAGTTCCTGTACTAGTTATATCAGATATAATTTCTGCAGTTCCAGTAAACGGCGCAACCTCAGTACTTCCGAGGCTCTTTACTATTTGAAATTGAGTTACGCCCTTAGAGTATAAAAATGTCCTGGTTAAGTTTTCGTATTTTGTCGAAACTCTTAAAAGTCTTTTATTTTTTTTTTTAAACTCATCTGCAACCTCATCTAAATCTAACAAAGTTTGAACATCTAACCATAAATCTGGAACAGCTAAAACTAAGTTTGCTTTACCAAAATCAAATTTTTTAATAATTTTTATTTTGTTTTGGATATTAATTTCACTCTCTTTAAGTAAATCAATGCCTGAAATACAAATATCAACAGTACCTATAGATAAAGCTTCAATACATTCTCTTGCGTGAAGATAAATTATTTTAACATTAGGAAAGTTTTTAATTTTACCAAATAAGTCTCTTTCACCTCTTTCTGAGAATAATTTAATTTTTTTTTTTTTAAAAATATTCAAAGTATCTTTTTTTAATCTTCCTTTAGATGGAATTCCTATGCTAATAATATTTTTAATCATAAAGACATATTAACTGCTGCACCTACGGCTGAAATTTTTTTTAAGCCAAGGTTATTGGTAAGTTCATCATATCTACCCCCAGAAATAAAATTTTTGTAATTTTTTTTTGATTGAATATCAATTGAAAAAATTAAAGAACTATAGAATTCGGAATTAGTTACATTTAAAGACGAAAATTTAATTTTAATCTTTTTACTTTTTAAACTAGTAATTGGAAAATAATCTTTAGATACAACTATATTTAAACAATATTTTTTAAAAAAGTTATTTAGTTCTTTTGATGCATCTGAAATATCGCAATTTATTTTTAGAAAATCTTTTATTATTTTTGTATTCATTCTTCCAGTTGCAGACCTTCTTGGATCTTTTATTTTCGTATCAAATCTGTCTAAAATTTCTTTATAGGTTCTGCCCGCCACTTGCTTTAAACTATTTAATTTTCTCATTTTAATATATCTAGACTTATCAGTCTCTACAAATACAGGGTCAATATCTGAATTGGTTTCTAATCTTTTGAGTAATTCGTTAAAATATTTTTTATTCCAATAATGTCTTTTAAGTCTTTTTTTCCATCTCAATGGAATATCAAGTTTATTGATTAATAAATAAAATAGCTCGACATTTCCTATTTTGAGTATTGCTTTTTTAAAGTTTATTTTTTTTAAAATTTTTATTGATGTATTAATTATTTCTTTATCTTCTTTTTTCTTATCTTTGGAGCCCAAAATTTCATAGCCAATCTGATCATTAATAATACTATCTCTATTATTATATGTTTTTCTGTAAGCTTCCCCGCTGTAACATACCTTTTTTTTATTATTAAATTTATTTTGCACATATCTTAGAACAGAAGAAATCGTTAAATCTGGTCGTAAGCAAAGTTCTTTTCCATTTAGGTCATAAAAAGAAAACATGAATTTTCTAAAGTTTTCACCAGATCTTTGAAGAATATATTTACTTTCTAAAACTGGCTCTAATTCTATGCTTTTAAAACCCTTAGATTTGATTATCTTAAGAATTTTTTCAGATAAATTTTTTGATTTCATTAATTAAGTTTTCAATATTTGTTGATATTTCTTCACCAGTTTTTAAATTTCTTAATTTTAATACTTTGTTTTTTATTTCATTATCTCCATAGAAAATTACGCACGGCGATTTAACTTTGTTCGCATACTCCATCTGTTTTTTTAAATTACCATTACCTGGATATATTTCTGAACTAATATTAGCGTCTCTAAGTTTATTTAAAATTTTGATATAATCGCTCATATTGTTTTGGTCGAATAAACATATAATTATAGGGCTAATCCGATTTATGTTAAAATTTTTCTTTTGCATTAATGCATACACAAATCTATCAATGCCAATCGATATTCCTGTTGCTGGACAATCCATATTGTTAAAATTACTAACAAGGTTGTCATATCTTCCTCCGCCTCCAATTGAACCGAATTGAATTATTTTACCTTTTATATTTTTAACATCGAAGTTTAGATTTACCTCAAAAATTGGCCCTGTATAATATTCTAGACCTCTTATAACAGATGGATCAAATTTATAATTTGTAAAATTATAAGCCTCAAATATTTTTATTATTTCCTTCATATCCTCAGTTTCGGGTGAGTTATTTTTTAATGTATCCTCAATAATTTTTATTTGGTCGCTTTTAAGATTAGCCCCTTTTGTATAATCTCCAGATTTATCTTTTCTGCCCTCTCCAAGAAGCTTTTTAACTTCGTTCCAACCTAACCTATCTATTTTGTCCAAAGCACGAAGTGTAATTGAAATTTGATCTTTTGATTTTATTTTTAACTTTTCAAATAGTATGTCTGTTATATTTCTTGAGGAAATTTTAACTGTGTAATCATTTTTTTCTAAACCACACTTTTCTAAAACTTCAGATATTAATACACATAATTCTGCATCTGCCTGCAAATTTCTTGTACCAATACAATCTGCATCAAATTGTAAAAATTCTCTAAATCTACCTGGGCCAGGTTTTTCATTTCTCCAAACTGTTCCTAATTGATAACGTTTAAAAGGTTTAGGAATTTCATTAAAATTTTTTGCTACATATCTAGCTAATGGTGCAGTGAGATCATAACGTAGAGAAATCCATTTATTTTCGTCTTTGAATGAAAAAACCCCTTCTCCTGGTCTATCTTTATCAGGTAAATATTTGCCTATGCTTTCAGTAAATTCAAAACTTGGCGTTTCAAGATATTGAAATCCATATTTTATCATTACCTCTTTAACTTTAGAAATTACAAAATCTCTAATTAAGAGTTCTTTTTCTTGTCTATCATCAAAACCTG
>CEUL01377352.1_pt1 | contig 21386 bp, 21 predicted proteins | sample 427021 | NCBI WGS metagenome assembly CEUL01 (sample SAMEA2622800, study PRJEB7988) | marine metagenome | isolation source: saline water (ENVO:00002010), including | reverse complement strand
ATCCACCGGTGGCAACACCTTGGGAGTTCGAGTCTCCCCGCCCGTACCATCCTCCTGGTTAAAATCCTGAGGTCCGCCGGACCGAAAAGCGCTACGCTGGCACTTCGCCTAGCACAGTGGTTCGGTACATCTCGCGACGATAACCATCGTGGTCGTTGAATGCATGATGCAAGCATAGTCGGTTATCCCAAACTGCTAGCGTGTGTGGTGCCCAGCGTAGGCGGCAGGTAAAAGCCGGTTGTGTGATGTGGTTGCGCAAGAATGTTAGTATCATGTTGGACTCCGGTTCTGTCATGCCGGCGATCGATACCGAATAAGCGTCGTCTACGTATATTGCTTTTTCACCTGTTTCTGGATGGGTTCGGATTACCGGGTGCGTAGCGCCGATGATCATCGGTTCCGCGTCGAATTTGAGTGGCGTACTACCAAGGGCCTTCTTACCGTATTTTTTTGCGCCTTTTTCCATTTCAGAAAATACCTTACGGGCCGACATATGCACCCTGATATTTGAGAGTGTCTTCTTCATCGTATCGCTAAGGAAAGCATAGGCGAGGGCGGAATTTGCCCAAATCGTATCGCCACCAAATGGCGGGATATCCTTGCCGAAAAGGATGGTAATCGCAGGCGGACGTTCCAGAAATGGCGAATCAGTGTGCCAAGCACTTCCGAAAATCATGTGCGCCTTGGTATCCGCCTCTTTCAGAACAAGTTGTATTTCCGGGTGGTCGGCTAGGCCGGGCGTATATGCATCCCTGCCAAAGTCTCCGAAAAACTCGGTAAAATTTTCCTGATCGGAATGGGAAATTTCCTGGTCTCGGAAATAGATCATCTTGTGCCGGTAAAGCGCGTCCTTTATCTCCGCGAATGCCGATTCGGTCAGATTCCTGACATCTACGTCCCGTATTTCAGCGCCCATCGCCGCGCTCAATGGCACAGCGACGATGTGTTTATAGTCTTTGGCTTGGTTTGCAAATTCCCCCGTCGGATGTACATCCATAATATTTTTCCCCTGATGTCGAAAAAAATCTAAGCACGGCGAGCGATGGAAAGAAATATTCCGGTTTGAGATCAACTAACTGGTTCCCAACTGTGCTCTGTTATTTAGCTGAAACAGTCGCCGCCGTTTACCGCGACGTACTGTCCGGTCATAAAATCGCTTTCTGGCGATGACAAGAAAACACAGGCACCAATCAGATCGTCCGGCAACTGTTCGCGCTTGAGCGCCCGTGACTGAATGACTAGGTTCTTGTCGTGGTCTCCCTCTGGCCCCCAGCCAAGGACCGCCTCGCTCATCGTAAGGCCGGGCGCTAGCGTATTAATGGAAATGTTGTATGCGCCGAGTTCTTTCGCAAGGCAGCGAGTCATGGCATAGACGCCGCCCTTCGAAGTCACATAGTGCAGCATGAAGGGCACACCCTTCAGGATCGTATCGGAGCCAACATTTACAATCTTTCCGTATTTCTGTGGCTGAAAAGCTTTCATTGCAGCACGACACATCAATAGCATGCCACGCACGTTAACTGACTGCACCTTATCCCACAGATCAATATCAATTTCGTCGAAGGGTTGCGGTTTCAGCGTGCCGAACAGGGCGGCATTGTTGATAAGAACATGGAGGCTGCCAAATTTTCCTAGCACGTCGTCGACCAATGCAAGTGTTGCCTTTTCGTCACTGATATCGCACTCGAACGCGGCGAGTTCCGCGCCCGCAACTTCTGACGCGATACGTTCCATGGTTTTAGTACCGTCTAAAATATCGACGATAGCTACCTTCGCGCCCTCTTCGGCCAGCGCCTTGGCATAAGCTGCGCCGATACCCTGTGCTGCACCGGTGACGATTGCGACTTTTCCGTCTAGCTTTCCCATTAAGGCCTCCCAGATGTTTGTTCTAGTCGCCACTCATGGCATGCTTTGCAGCAGGCCGTAAACCCCCGTAAATTGGCCTTTGTAAAGAATTTGGGAGACGTTTTATGAGACTGCTGAAAGTTTTATTTATTTTGCTAACTGCGTTACCCGTTGCGTCAAACTTAATCCACGCGGTATAGGCAGACCTATGATTGATCCTAAGCTCTTTAAGTTTGACACGCTCGGGCTACATGCCGGCCAGCAGCCGGACCCGGCGACCGGCGCACGCGCGCAGCCGATTTACCAGACCACTTCTTACGTATTTCAAGACACCGATCACGCGGCGGCTTTGTTCAACCTCGAACGTACCGGACATATTTATTCTCGAATTTCGAATCCGACCGTTGCGGTTTTGGAAGAACGCCTCGCGGCGTTGGAAGGCGGGCTGGGCTCGGTGGCGACTGCGTCCGGGCAGGCAGCGCTTCATCTCGCCGTCGTCACGCTGATGGGGCAAGGGGGGCACATTGTATCGTCGGCATCGATCTACGGCGGAAGTCACAACATGTTCGCACACACGTTACCGCGCTTCGGGATTACCACGACCTTTGTCGACCCGCGTGAGCCGGATGCATTCGCTGAGGCGATCACGCCCGCTACCCGTCTTGTTTTCGGCGAAACTCTTGGCAATCCGGGGTTGGAGATCATGGATCTGCCGAAGATCGCTGAAATTGCTCACGACAGAGGTATCCCATTGATGATCGACAATACATTTGCGACACCATATCTATGTCGCCCGTTCGAGCACGGTGTCGATATCGTCATGCATTCGGCGACTAAGTTTCTCGGGGGCCACGGCACGTCGATTGCCGGGGCTATCATCGATTCGGGTAATTTCGACTGGGAGGCCTCTGGCAAGTTCTCTACCCTGACAGAACCTTACGAAGGGTATCACGGTCTCGATTTCGCAGAGGAGTTTGGTCCTGCCGCTTTCATCATGAGGGCTCGAACAGAGGGGCTACGGGACTTTGGTGCGGCGCTAAGCCCGACTAATGCTTTTTTCATCCTTCAGGGTGTAGAAACTCTGCATGTTCGTATGGAACGTCACGTAAAAAACGCACGGAAAGTCGTTGATTTTCTGAGTGGCCACGACGGTGTCGACTGGGTCACTTGGCCAGAGCGCAATGATCATCCGGATAAGGCGCTGGCGTCTGAGCTTCTACCCAAAGGACCGGGTGCTATTTTCTCTTTCGGTATCAAAGGCGGACGCGAGGCAGGGCGTTTGTTCATCGAACGGTTAAGGCTTTTCTCACACCTTGCTAATGTCGGCGATGCTAAGTCGCTAGTGATTCACCCCGCATCAACCACCCATCAACAAATGGATTCTGCTTCGCTGGAGGCAGCCGGTATCGGCGAAGAGCTTGTACGTCTGTCGGTGGGGCTGGAAGATCCAGACGATCTGGTTTCCGATCTCGATCAGGCATTACATTATGTACAGCGCAGGACCAAGGCGAAGGCTGACAATTGATGGACTTTTACGTAGACGATAAAAACGTCTTTGCAGCGACAGGTGGTAAACCGTTTAATCCTCAACTGCCTGCGGTAATCTTTATCCACGGCGCGGGGATGGACCATACTATCTGGGCATTACAGACCCGCTGGTTTGCCTGGCACGGCTATGGAGTATTGGCAATCGACCTGCCGGGTCATGGAAAATCGGCTGGGCCTGCACTAGAAAGTATCGAAGAGCAAGCAGCTTGGATAAACCGCCTCATCAATGCATGTGGGGCAGAACACATCTCTCTGGTAGGCCATTCTATGGGCTCCCTTATCGCGCTAGCTGCCGCAGCGGAATCTGGAGATAAGATTTCCCGGCTAGCGTTACTTGGCGTCGGTGCTGCGATGCCGGTGCACCCCGAATTACTTGCAGCAACTAGATTGAATGATCCAGTTGCTTGGGATCTGATTGTCTCTTGGGGCTTTGGGAAGCCGGCGCATTTCGGTCTTAATAAGGCACCCGGTATGTGGATGCAGGGCGGAGGGAGATCTTTGCTCGCTCGTGTGCCTGATGACGTTCTTGGAATAGATATGGCTGCATGTGATACCTATGCATCTGCGCCTGAAGCTGCGGCCAGGGTTACCTGTCCAACGCTGATTATCGCGGGGGATTGTGATATGATGACCCCGAGAAAGGCAGCTGCATCCCTCGCCGAAGAAATCCTCGACGTCAAGGTCATCGTTCTGAAGAACTGTGGGCATATAATGATGGTTGAACGTCCCGACGAGACTTTGGATGCGTTGATCGAGGTGTTTTCGTAAATCCTGCTCGGCTTGAACAAATTCTCGGACCTATTATTTGACAGTTAAACCGGGATTTTTTTAATGTCGACAAAGCTATGTGATTATTTTTTCTGCCCTGTTAAGGTTCTAGCTTGGCTCCAGGGGAATGCCGATGAAACTGGTTCTGGAATCGGAAAAACGATGGCGGGGCAATCAGCTACGTCATCGAAAGGGTAAAATCCTGCTTAAGCGTCTTATCGAAGGTGAGATGGGAAGTCCCGAAAATTACGGGTTGCATATCGGACGAGAGAGTGCCGAATTCTTCTCGCCTCGGCACCGCCATCCATGGGATCAGATCCGGTACTGTATTTCCGGTAGCGTACCGATTGGACCTGGCAAGACTATCGAAGCCGGCGAGATCGGCTATTTTCCTGAGGGACTTCACTATGGTCCGCAGGAAGGCCCGGAACGGACTGTGATGGTGCTGCAGTTCGGCGGGGCCAGTGGGAATGGGTATCTGAATCGGGATGAAGTGAACCGCGCCTATGAGGAGTTGAGCGAAGTCGGCAGCTTCGATAAGGGTGTCTTCCGACGCTCACGGGGAAAGGGGAAAAGAAATCTCGATGGGTATGAAGCCATTTGGCAGCATTTGACTGGGGCACCGCTGGTGTTTCCACGACCGCGCTATAGCGCGCCAGTAATCATGAAGCCAGGCAATTTTGCCTGGCGTGCCGGTCGTGAATCAGGTGTTTACCTGAAGAATCTTGGCCGATTTTCCGATCGCGGGATGGAGGTGACTATCGTGAGGCTTGATCGGGGTGGGCATCGTATCCTCCAAGATGTGGAACATCTACGCATTGTATTCGTTATGAAGGGGCAGGGGAGATGCGGGATCAGGAATTACAAGCGGCATACGGCGATCGAATTCAAATCGGGAGAGGCAGCGAGCTTTATGCCCGCCGTTACAACGGAACTATTGTGCATAACGATTCCGTCGGTGACCACAATGGGGCTGTCGGCAGCGTAATCACTTGACCCGTCAATAAATATCCCAAAACGATGGCCAGCTGTTCCGGGCTGGTCGTACCAGAGACCTGGCATGTCCAAGGAGGAATTCGCGAAGTCTAATTTGGAAGACAGAGATAACGACGTTAAGGCGTGACTTGCGCGATGGCAGGCATCCAGAGAAGATGATTTCAGAAACGGGAGACCTGCTCAATGCCGGAATCTGGCATCAAGAAATTCGATAAGTTCGATTATGTCATTGTCGGCGCCGGTACAGCGGGCTGCGTGATCGCAAATCGGCTGAGTGCCGATCCCGAAGTGAATGTTCTGCTACTAGAAGCCGGCGGCAGGGATAACTATTTCTGGATCAAAATCCCGGTCGGTTATCTTTATACAATTAACAACCCACGCACTGACTGGTGCTACCAGACAGAGCAAGAACCGGGTCTGAATGGCCGTGCGCTGGCATACCCGCGCGGTAAGACGTTAGGTGGTTGTTCGGCGATCAACGGCATGATTTATATGCGTGGCCACGAGCGCGACTACGATCAGTGGCGCCAAATGGGTAATACCGGCTGGGGCTGGGAAGACGTGTTACCGCTATTTCAAAAATCAGAGAATTTCGCGGGAGGAGAGAGTGACCTGCACGGTGTGGACGGCGAATGGCGCGTGGAACATCAACGTTTGTCGTGGGAGGTTCTGGACGCATTCCGAGAGGCCTGTGTGGAAGTAGGCATTCCCAAGACCGAGGACTTTAACCTTGGTACTAACGATGGCGTAGGATATTTTCATGTCAACCAAAGGCGTGGTGTTCGGTGGAGCGCTGCGCACGCCTTTCTCCATCCGATCAAACACCGTAAAAACCTGACCGTGCTGACTAAGGCACACGCAAAAAATCTGACGATTACCGATGGCAGAGTAACAGGTGTCGATTTCTGGCTCGACAATGCGGATGCCCATGCTGCTGCTGCTCGGGAAGTAGTGCTGGCGTCCGGCGCCGTAGGTTCGCCTCAGATATTACAGCTTTCGGGGATTGGTCAGGGCAGGGTATTACGTGATAGAGGGGTGGACGTAGTGCACCACCTCCCGGGTGTGGGCGAAAACTTACAGGACCATCTTCAGATCCGTGCCGTCTACAAGGTTCAAAACGCGAAAACCTTGAACGAGTGTGCTAGTAGCTTAATAGGAAAAGCGATAATGGGACTAGAATACGCCCTATTTAAGCGGGGACCAATGACCATGGCACCCAGCCAGCTCGGAGTCTTTACCAAATCCGACCCGCGCCTAGAGATGCCCAATCTGCAATATCACGTTCAGCCGCTGTCCCTTGAAAAATTTGGCGAGCCGCTGCATCGATTCCCAGCGATCACTGCGTCGGTATGCAATCTGCGCCCGGATAGTAGGGGTCACATTCGTATCACAAGCCCTGATCCCCGGGCTAAGCCCTCGATAAGGCCCAACTATCTGAGCGCAAAGTCTGATCAGGAGATTGCGGCCAATGCACTCAAGCTAACTCGGAAAATTGTTGCGGCGTCGGCGATGGAAAAGTATCAGCCGGAGGAGTATCTTCCGGGTCCGCAGGTGGAGACTGATGAGGATCTTTCTCGTGCCGCTGGCGATATAGCAACGACAATATTTCACCCAGTTGGAACTTGTAAGATGGGCTCAGACAGTATGGCCGTGGTAGATGAGCGGCTACGCCTCCGTGGATTGGCGGGTCTCCGTATTGCGGATGCATCGATCATGCCCACGATCACGTCTGGCAATACAAATTCACCGACCATAATGATCGCAGAGAAGGCCGCGGAGATGATCAAGCTGGATCATGCTGGATGAACGCAGATTTATACCACGGTATCGTGGAAGTCGGAGAAAAAGAGATAGCCGCGTTCGATATAGTATCACTTGACCGTGATTTTTACGAAAATCCGTATCCAGTTTTCCATGCGCTACGGCGGTATGCGCCAGTTCATAAAATGCCCTCGGGCGCGTGGTTTCTGACCCGGCATCCGGATCTTGACTCCGTTTATCAAAACCCGACGCTTTTTTCATCGGACAAGAAATTGGATTTTAAGGAGAAGATGGGAGACACGTCTCTTTATGAACACCACACAACTAGCCTCGTATTCAACGACCCGCCAGGCCACACGCGAGTCCGCAAGCGTTTGGCACCGGCGTTCACGCCGCGGGCTTTAAGAGCGCTCGAATCGCGAGTCATTGAGGTGGTTGATGCGTCTCTTGATGCCGTACAAGAAATGGGGACGTTTGATCTCCTTCAGGATTACGCAATGAAGCTGCCAATCGAACTAATAGGCGACATGTTGGGCGTGCCGAGGAATGACCGGTACAAATTATCGCCCTGGGCGGTGTCGATCCTCGGCGGGCTAGAAGCCGATCTGACGGTGGATAAACGGGATGCGGCGGCGCAGTCTGTCGACGAATTCAAGGAATATCTTCGCTGGCTGATTGCAGAACGCGAAAGAAAACCACTTTCTGATGAAAATGGTGAGGTGCTTTCTAAGCTGATTGGCCCAGACGTTAACGGGGAGTCTCTGAATGAACTAGAATTACTCCATAACTGCATTTTTCTACTGAATGCCGGACATGAAACAACAGCCAACACTGTCACGAACGGGATCGACATCCTATTGCGCTATCCCACCGAGATGGAACGTCTAAGAAAAGATCCTAGTCTTATCGTTTCCGCTATTGAGGAGGTTCTCAGATTCGAGAGCCCGGTACAATTGAACAATCGGAGACTTGTCGACAATGCAGAAATCGGCGGCGTCTCTATGAAAAAAGGAGACTATATCTGGCTATGTATAGGCGCTGCGAATCGGGATCCAGAGATATTTTCACAGCCCGATACCCCGAATATCATGCGAGAGAAGAACCGGCACTTTGCATTCGGTTCGGGAATACATTCTTGTGCCGGAATTTCGCTAGGCCGGATGGAAGCTCGTATCGCTTTACTGCGTTTTGTTCAGCGGTTCGCTAACATAAACCCCTCAGGAACGGCTGCACATCATCCCCGTGCGCGGTTCCGTGGTTTCGTCAAATATCCTGTATACGTATCGAACTGATTGACGCTTTCAACTTCGACCCTTACGTTCCGCTCGCTCTAAAACAGGCAGAAGGATCCGGTTGGTGCCCGATCTCAAAAAACTAGGCGTAGACGCCAAGGCATGGCCGTTTGCGGAAGCCCGCAGCCTCTTGAAACGTGTAGGCGAAACTACGCCCAAGAAGGGATACGTATTATTTGAAACAGGTTACGGCCCATCTGGCCTTCCGCATATTGGTACGTTCGCCGAAGTTGTACGAACAACGATGGTGAGACAAGCCTTCGAGGCTGTCTCAGATATACCTACTAAGCTCTTCGTATTTTCTGATGACATGGACGGGCTTCGCAAGGTTCCGGATAACGTTCCCCAGAAAGAAATGATGGCGGAGCACCTAGGTAAGCCGTTGACCGGAGTACCAGACCCTTTCGGTTCCCATGAAAGCTTCGGAGCTCATAACAACGCGCGGCTCAAGGCCTTTCTCAATACCTTCGACTTCGATTATGAATTCAAAAGCGCAACCGAATGCTATAAGACAGGCCAGTTCGACGGGACTTTACTTCAAATCCTCAAACATCATGACGATATCAACGATGTTATTAAGCCAACGCTTGGTGAAGAACGGCGAGCAACCTACAGCCCATTTTTACCGGTGTGCCGAAAAACGGGACGTGTACTGCTAGCCGAAATTGTCGAAACGAAGCCGGATTCCGGCACTATCGTTTACAAGGATGAGGATGGGTTGCTAGTAGAGACACCCGTCACAGGTGGCCATTGCAAGCTGCAGTGGAAAGCTGATTGGGCGATGCGATGGACAGCTTTAAACGTTGATTATGAGATGTCGGGTAAGGATTTGATCGATTCAGTACGTTTGTCAGGCAATATTTGCCGTCTTTTAGGTGGAAAACCGCCAGAAGGATTTACTTATGAACTTTTTTTGGACGAAAACGGCGAAAAAATTTCCAAATCGCGCGGAAATGGAATTTCTGTCGAGGAATGGCTCGAATACGCGACCCCAGAAAGCTTATCACTTTACATGTATAATTCGCCGAAAAAGGCGAAGAGGCTCTTTTTTGATGCAATTCCACGACACGTTGATGATTATTTGGTACATCTGGGAAAATACTACCAGCAGGAAGAAGCGGCGCAGCTCGAAAATCCAACCTGGCATATCCATAATGGCTTGCCGCCAAAACCCGAAGGTCATGTTACTTTTGGATTATTACTGAACCTCGTCAGTGTTTGTAATACTGAAGACCCTGGTGTTTTGTGGGGTTTCATTACCCGCTACGCCTCGACTGCGACGCCGGAAACCGCACCAATCCTTGACAGACTCGTCTTGTATGCAATCGCATACTACCGTGATTTCGTAAAACCGGAAAAGAGCTATCGCACTCCGACCAAAATGGAATGCGCCGCGCTGGAAGATCTTGTAATTGCTTTGAACGCTCTCCCGCCCGATGTTTCCGCGGAAACGATACAGACCGAGGTTTACGCGGTTGGTAAACGTCACGAATTCGAGAGCTTGCGAGACTGGTTTAAGACGCTTTATGAGGTGCTGCTTGGACAAAGCGACGGGCCTCGTTTCGGATCCTTTGTCGCACTCTACGGAAAGATCGAGAGCATAGATTTGATACGCGGCGTGCTAGCCGGCGAAAGCTCAGTGGTTGAGTGATCACTACTTTTGTTTCCACCCGACCCCCAGCCGTATCGAATTTGGTAAATATACCTTGCCGTCATCGCGAAAAAGCTCGAAAGCCTCGTTCAGGTCTCTTTTTAAAATTTTGCGAGTGAGGTCATCCAGTATTCGGACCTTGTCTAAATAACCGCGGATCAGGGCACGATTGATGTAATCTTCAAGGTCATCAACCGGACGATTATAACAAATGCTACGCTCTTCGACACGTTTGAAACCGGCTCCTTCAAGTATGGCGGTTAAAAGCCCTCGTTCTCCGAGGCTATTACGTTGCGGCGGCGGGCCTTCATCTTCGCCGAGCGCTTTTGCCATTGCACGGCGGATCACGAAGAAAGCTGGATTTTCATCATAGGGTCCCCAAACCATGTAGCCTACCCGGCCTCCCGGTTTTAGGACTCGGAGAGCTTCCTTAGCTGCGACGGTCCTGTTTTCGGGAAACATCAAGCCGAAGCGACATGTGATACAATCGAAGACATCGTCCGCGAACGAAAGGTCTCCCATGTCTGAAGCGGCAAAACGGATGTTCGATAGGCCTAGTTTGTCGGCCCTACCGCGCGCGGTTATCAACATTTCGGGTGTTAAGTCACACGCTGTAACGGTCCCTAAGCCATTCAGAGAAACGCATATACTGATAGCTGGGTCGCCCGTACCAGAACCTATATCGAGGATTTCTTCGCCGGATTTGATACACAGATTTTCTATAAGAAACTGATTCAGGGTGTCATCGGCAGAGAGGCCTTCAGAGGCGGTGGCGGTCCAAGCTACACTGCGTTCCTTCCAGTGATTTCGGCCGACCTGATTCAGGTCTTCCATCAGATTTTCTTGCCACCTTTTTGTTTGGCAAAATCGAAATATAACTCGCGTGCCCGAGTTGCCACAGGGCCTATCTGGTAGCGAGCATCCTCGACCTGTACCACCGGCTGGATCTTCGAGTAGTTACCGGTCAGGAAAACCTCGTCTGCTGCATAGACGTCGTCCATCGTCATTGTACGCTCTTCAACTTCATATCCGTCGCTTAATAGTAATTCAATTATACGTTTTCGTGTTAAGCCACACAGAAATGATCCGTTCGGTACCGGCGTTTCTACCAAGGATCCTGTACCGATAAACAAGTTGTTAGTGGCGAATTCCGCCACGTTACCCAAGGCATCTAGCACTATAGCGGTTCCGTATCCTCGTCCACGAGCTTCCGCTAGAGCACGTCCAACGTTGGGATAAAGACAAGATGCTTTCGCGTTTGTTGGCGCTGCTTCCGGTGTCGGTCGGCGAAAAGAGGATAGCATAGTCGTTACACCGCCCCAGGGCGGCATTGGGGCTTCGAATACTGTTAGGATGAAGTTGGTAGATCCTGTATCAGGCGCGACAAACCCATCCTCGAAATACATCATAGGTCTTATATAGAGTTCCGCGTCTTCGGGAAATTTTTCTATCCCATCCCATGAGAGCGCAACTATCTCTTCCGTGGGGACAGGGCATACCATGTTGAACGCGTTCCCTGACTCGACTAGCCGCGAACAATGGCGATCTAGGTCGGGAGCTAGCCGCTGAAAACACCGAGCTCCATCGAAAACAGAGGACGCCATCCACCAAGCATGACTCATCGGTCCTAGCATGGGTTGGTTTCCCTCGAACCACTCACCGTCTTTCCATGTAAAAGAACTACGGTCGGTCATGCGAGTGTCTTAGGATCGACACCGTCGGTAGAACGTTCATCGCGGAAGGCTCTCGCATACGCATGGATACGCGTGACCATTGCGTGAAGGCCGTTTGCGCGGCTCCCGCTGAGGTGAGAGCCCAGCCCTAGAACTTCGAAAAATTCTGGCGGAGTTTCGATTATGTCCTCCGGCGTCCGATCGGAATAGACCCGCAGCAGGACGGCAATTAGGCCTCTAACAATCATTGCATCGGAGTCGGCCTCGAAATGAATTCGTCCATCTATTTGTTTTGCATGGAACCATACTTGCGACTGGCAGCCCGGCACTTTGTGAGAATCATCTTTCTTATCATCCGTGAGCCCTTCCAACCCTTTCCCCATCTCGATAATATATTCGTAGCGTTGCATCCAGTCGTCGAAAAACGCGAATTCTTGAACAATTTCTTGTGTGGTAGCGCTGATATCAGAGTGCGATGTCATGCTTTCGATATAATCCGGTTTCTGCGTCTTATCAACGCATGTTGATTTTCCGACCGTTGCGATTCGCGTTAAATATTAGGTTCCATAACGTGAGAGAAGATACTTGATCGATATTCATTCATTAATTTTGCCTTTGCTTCGTTTGTTCCCGTCGGAGCCCGTACACAATCTGACGATCTGGGCGCTAGAGATGGGGTTGGGTCCGAGCGACAGGGTGCCTGACGACCCAGTGTTAGAGACAGAGGTCTGGGGGTTAAAATTCAGGAACCCTGTGGGTCTATCAGCTGGCTTCGACAAGGGTGCAAAGGTTCCTGACGCGATGATGCGTGCAGGATTCGGATTTGCGGAGGCCGGTACGGTGACGCCATTGCCGCAGCCAGGAAATCCTAAGCCGCGAATGTTCCGATTGTCTATGGATAATGCGGCGATTAATAGGCTCGGATTCAATGGTCAAGGGCTTGGACCTTTTCTAAAAAAAATCTCGCGGCGTGAACCGGGGCTTGGGCCTTTCGGGGCTAATGTCGGAAAAAACAAATTGACCGAGGACGGGGCTGCCGATTACGAAATCGGTATCGAGGCTGTAGCACGCTACGCAGATTATCTCGTATGCAATATATCGTCGCCAAATACACCTGGTCTACGGGCAATGCAAGGGCGTGCCATAATGGCCGACATGATTAATCGATCACTTAAGGCCCGGGCGCGAGCTATCCCTGAGGAAGAAAAACGTCCGCCGTTGATTATGAAAATCGCTCCCGATCTCAACGATATCGAGCGAACTGACATAGCGACCGTGATCCTAGAGTCAGGTGTCGACGGTATAACGGTTGCAAATACAACCGTCCAACGTCCATCTGAAATGACTGACCCTCGGACACACGAAGCCGGCGGTCTAAGCGGCGCCCCTTTATTTCCCATTGCTCTAGAAATCATAGGCGATATGTACAGGCGGACGGGCGGTCGTGTACCGATCATCGGCTGCGGCGGGGTTGCAAGTGGGAATGATGCCTACAGGATGATCCGCGCTGGCGCATCACTCATTCAAATCTATACAGCACTGGTGTTCTTCGGACCAGTAATTGTCCCACGTATCAAGCAAGATCTTGCTAAGTTGATCAAGGGTGATGGGTTTTCATCAGTTAAGGACGCTGTAGGGGCTGATCACCGGGAATCTTAAGCTAGTCCCTCAGTTGATAAAAGAATCTGCGGCCTTCATCATATTGATTTTTAAAAAATGAGGCTCGATAGGTAATCGAAAAAGAAGACATCGTTCTGGATTTTTAAATTAATTCGGGTGTGGATTCTAACCCTGCAGGTAAGGAGCGTCCCATCTATAAAGACAACGCCTATTTTCCCCCTATATAGTATTGCATCAGCGCTGTTGCCTCGGGTGAGTTCCACTCGGCTACACCGATCAGCCGGCCTAATTCCCTTCCATCGCGGTCGATAAGGATAGTCGTGGGAATTCCACGGGCCTTCGCGGCAAACATCATTTTTGAGTCTACGTCGTGATAGAGGGGCAACCCTCGAAGCCCGAGCTTATCACGGAATGGTCCGATTTTCTCCCAGCCCTCTCGGTCCTCCGAAAGTGCGATCACGAGGAAATCACGATCTTTCAGTTTGTTGTGCAGATGCATCAGAGACGGCATCTCGCGTACGCACGGTCCGCACCAAGTGGCCCAGAAATTGACCAGTACAATACGGCCACGAAAGTTCGCTAGGGTCAGTTGGGTCCCGTTTTTATCCGTGAAAATTGTTTCCAACGGAGCGGGACGTTGATTTGAGGGCTTAAATTTCTTCATCCAGCCCTTAAGTGGGGGCGCGGAAACCAAATTCTCTTTGGCGTATGAGCTTGAATCCGTGCCAATTATCGCCATTATCGACACGCAGGCGGTTAGACTCGCGATGACCGTGACGTTTTTGAAAATTCTGGATCTGAGATCGAAACAAACCATGAGCGAAAAACCTACCCTTGAGAGTACCGAGAGTACCGACGGCAATCCTAGCCAGATGTGGGGTGGGCGTTTTACTGCCGGTCCCGACGCACTTATGAGAAAAATTAATGCCTCTATCGGCTTTGACAAGGGGCTTTATGATCAGGACATTTCTGGATCATTAGCACACGTTCGTATGCTGGGCGCGTCGGGAATTTTGTCTGTTGACGAGGTCGAGGCTATTTGTACAGGTCTGGAGAATGTTCGAGAAGAGATCGTTTCCGGAAACTTCGATTTCCGCGCTGATCTTGAGGATATCCACATGAACGTGGAGGCGCGCCTTGTCGAAATGATTGGCGAGACTGCTGGTCGCCTCCATACCGCACGGTCGCGAAATGACCAAGTGGCGACCGATTTTAAGCTTTGGGTAAGGGACGCTATTGATGCGGCTGACGATTCCCTGAGGGCGGTTCAAGAAATGCTGATTGATCAGGCTGACGCCCATGCGGATTGGGTTATGCCCGGATTCACTCACCTGCAAGCTGCCCAGCCGGTGACTGTGGGTCACCATCTCCTTGCTTATGTCGAGATGTTTGGGCGTGATCGGTCGCGGTTTGAAGATGCTCGGCGGAGACTGAATGAGAGTCCGCTTGGTGCTGGTGCGCTCGCAGGGACGTCTTTCCCGATTGACCGTGAGGCGACGGCGAAGACGCTGGGCTTCGACCGGCCGACTGCCAATTCTCTTGACACAGTCTCTGACCGCGACTTCGTTCTTGAGTTCTTGGCGGTCGCGGCGATCTGTGCCGGTCACTTGTCTAGGTTGGGAGAAGAATTGGTGATATGGTCTTCGGCGCAATTTAGGTTCGTGCAGTTATCGGATTCGTTCTCTACTGGATCATCGATGATGCCGCAGAAACGCAATCCTGATGCAGCAGAGCTTGTTCGTGGAAAGACTGGGCGGATAATGGGCGCATTCGTTACCTTGACCACGGTTATGAAGGGGCTTCCACTAGCCTATTCCAAAGATATGCAAGAAGATAAAGAACCCGTCTTCGACGCGGCGGAGACGTTGATGTTGTGCCTTGCGGCGGCGGCGGGGATGATGGCGAATGTCACCTTTGATCGTGACCGCCTTGCGGCCGCAGCGGGTGACGGATACACGACGGCGACCGATCTCGCCGACTGGTTAGTTCGAGAAGCCGATGTCCCGTTTCGAGAGGCACATCACATTGCTGGCCAGATTGTCGCTTTGGCCGAGAACAGGAGCTGTGGGTTGGAATCCCTTTCGTTGGAAGATCTTACGTCAGTTGATGGCAGGATTACTGACGACATTTTTAATGTGTTGGGTGTGGATAATTCGGTCCGCAGCCGGACCAGCTATGGCGGAACCGCACCCGAAAATGTGCGGGCTCAGATCGCTGCCGCGCGAGCTCGGTTTTTGTGATGGCAGATCGGTACATATTGACGGTCCTAATGGGTTTGGTCCTTGGAATTTCAGTTGGGGCCTGTGGCAAGAAGCCTAGTGACGTTGACTCACCGCCCGGGTCGCCTAAATTTCCGACCCAATACCCGACCTCGAGTTAAGGGCTTTTCCATGACGGATTTTTCTTATCGTGGTGGGAAGTTGTTTGCTGAGGACGTGCCAATTACCGAAATCTCTAGTTTTATCGGTACACCATTCTATTGTTATTCAGCGTCTATACTGGAGGATAACTATCGCCGGTTCGCTTCGGCTTTCCAAGGTTTAAACGCAGAAATTTGCTATGCTGTGAAAGCAAATAGCAATCAGGCGGTAATTAGTCTGTTTGCCGGTATGGGAGCTGGGGCTGATGTTGTATCGGAAGGAGAACTTCGACGTTCCGTAGCAGCCGGCATATCCGGAGAAAAGATCGTGTTCTCTGGTGTTGGGAAATCGGCAACAGAGTTGGCGGTTGCGCTAGAGTACGGATGCGGCCAATTCAACGTAGAGTCTGAGTCGGAGCTCAACCTCCTTTCAGAAGTTGCGTCTGATATGGGAAAGACGGCCACGATCGTTTTTCGTGTCAATCCGGATGTCGATGCGGATACGCACCACAAAATATCCACGGGACGTGCCGGTGATAAGTTCGGCATCCAGTTTGAGCGTGTTGCCGAGGCATATGATCGTGCGCGGATCCTTGACGGGATCGATCCTCGAGGTCTGGCGGTACATATCGGTTCGCAGCTAACGCGTCTTGATCCGTTTCGAGGTGCCTTTGAAAAGATTGCCGGCCTCGTCAGAGAACTGCGTGCCAAGGGGCATGTTATAGAACGCCTCGATCTCGGCGGTGGGCTCGGCATCGTTTATCGGGACGAAATTCTGCCGAACTTGAGCGATTATGCTGACATCGTCCGTAATGTTTTTGGACAAATGGGCTTAAAAATAACTTTTGAACCCGGACGGCGGCTCACGGGGGAGGCGGGTATACTCGTTACCGAGGTCCTTCATATGAAGGAAAGTGGTGGCCGTCGTTTCGCAATCGTAGACGCCGCAATGAACGACTTGATCCGACCGACGCTTTATGACGCATGGCATGAGATCGAGCCTGTGGTTGAACCTGAAAACGGTGGTCCGGTATCTCCGCTTGATATCGTGGGACCTGTCTGCGAAACGGGGGACGTTTTCGCAGTCCAGCGGCAGATGCCCGAGACTAGGGTCGGTGATTTATTTGTCTTACGCTCAGCTGGTGCCTACGGCGCAGTGATGTCGTCGACATATAATTCCAGACAATTGGTCCCGGAGGTCATGGTAAAGGGGGATCTATACACTGTAATCCGACCTCGGTCAGACTTTGATACGCTAATAGGCATGGATATTGTTCCGGATTGGATCGCAACCGAATGAGGTGGCAAAGGGCTCCTTAGAATTACGGCATTAGTCCTGACGAACCACTCCGATAAAAGGTAGACTGCGAAATAAGTGAGCCATATCAATGCCATATCCCACAACGAACAAATCTTCTACAGGGAAACCAACATAGTCGGCTTCGATAGAAACCTCGCGTTTTGCATACTTATCTAGTAACACACAGGTATGAACTGCATCTGCACCTCGGGCTATCATCAAGTCTGTTGCGAAGGCAAGTGTGCGGCCGCTGTCGAGTATATCATCAACGATCATGACGCTTCGGCCTTTCACATCCTCCGAAATATCTCGGGTCAGTTCCACAGTTCCGGAACTTTCGATTTGGGCGCCATAGCTGGAAAGCGTGATGAAATCCACACGAGGACGCATGCCGGCGCGGTCGAGTGCCCGCAGTAGATCCGCTGCGAATACGAAACTACCTTTTAGAACCACCACTATGAGTAAATCGCTCGGCAGATTATTGGCTATTTCTATTGCCAGAGTCTCAATTCGGTCAGCAAGTGCATCCGCATCGAATACGACTTCAATTTCAGGCAAGTCATTCATCATTTGGAGCCTTTCGTTTACCTCATTCAGAGGCTAGCCCAACTTCTATTCGTTCTGACTCAGTTGGGTAGTTAGGAATTTGGATAGAAAACCTGGCCACTTCGTTCGGCAACATAGGGCCCTGTTGCATTTTAAAAGTCCAAATCTTGACGGTTTTGCCCAATTTATTTAGGAAAAGCACCCTTAAATTTGGCTTGTCTTGTGTAGATGATGACAGATTAATTAATTCGCCGGCTACCTGAAGAACCCCGTCGCTGGAATACGTCGGATTGACATGTTGGAGCCTGAAGTGCGGCTTTACGGATTTCGGTGTATATCCGATACGCTCGAAGATTCTATTTGCCACTGGCCAAGTCGTGGCGATCATATCCCGAAACATAATTCCACCACCGAGTGTACCCAATACAACGGCAAAAAGCAGCAGCCACGCGAAGCGTGTTCCCCAAGGATACTGCGCGCGGCGAATTGGGGCACTATTTCCGGGCCTTAGTTCGCGTAAGCTGCCCGATTCTAGTAGCTGTGACGAGGCCGTAAGAAAGTTCCGCCCACCGTCATTTCTCGCGTCTGGTGGTTCACCGAGCCAAGTATTTTCATGACGAACACTCCCTCTTTTATCGCTTTTTTCACGCTCTTTCTCCGCTTCGGCGGATACAACATGGAGTTTCGCCGCATTTTCTTTTAACGCTGTTCGCGCCTCACCGATTGTTCCGTTCGGGGGAGGTGCGGGCTCAGCCCAAGAATGACTGCATTTCGCGCACTTTACCGCTCGACCGTTTGGTCCAATCTTCGTGGGATCGACGAGGTATCGAGTCGAACATGAGGGACAGGAGACAAACATGCGATCTTAATAGCGCATGGTGCCACCACTTTTAAGTGGTTCTGATTCTAGACGACGGGCCAATGGCTATGCGATTCTGAGGCCTAGCACAATTGGAAAGGAAATTCCGTGGTAGCCCCTGGCGACATTGTCCGTTTTGAGAGCGTAGGTATGAGGTATCGTTTCGGCGCGGAGGTCTTGCACGATATTTCGTTTTCTCTTTCTGCTGGATCATTTCATTTTCTGACGGGTCCCAGCGGTGCGGGAAAATCTTCTCTAATGCGCCTGATGTATCTAGCGCACCGGCCATCGCGGGGGTCAATTTCCATATTCGGTCAAGACGTATCCACTGTATCCCGTCCGGAACTAGCGTCTTTAAGACGACGGATCGGCGTTGTATTCCAAGATTTTCGTCTTTTGGATCATTTGACTGCCTTGGATAATGTGGCGCTGCCTCTACGTATCGCTGGCGGGAGGGAGGGGAAGATTCGCGATCATGTAGCGGAACTATTGCGCTGGGTCGGGCTTGATGAACAGATTGATGCTAAACCAACCACACTCTCCGGTGGAGAAAAGCAGCGTGTCGCCATTGCTCGAGCTGTGATTGCTCGGCCTCAGATTCTGTTAGCCGACGAGCCCACAGGAAATGTCGATGGCGAAATTGCAATTCGATTAATGTATCTCTTGGAAGAGCTGAATAAAATTGGCACGACGGTTGTCGTAGCAACTCATAATGAGGAGTTGCTACGAAGTTTTCCGCATCCGAGAATCCGAATTGAAAACGGTGTTCTTGTCGGACCAAATGATATGTTCGACCTAACAAACGAAGTGACTTAGAAATGATGCTTCCGTCAATGGATCTTCCATTTGGCAGAGATCCAGCGAGCCGCCTTTTGCCGTGGACGGTCGGCCTGCTGGTTTTTCTAGCAACCCTCTGTCTCGCGTTGGGAATGTTTCTGGCTTCTGCGGGTGACAACTGGCGACGCAGCCTGTCCGGTACGCTTACTATCCAGGTGCCTGCCGGCCCTGAACAGCAGGCCTCCAGCAGTGCTATATTACAGTTGCTACGGGGGATGCCAGAAATTCGCAACGCAAGGCAGATACCCGAAAGCGAAATCGCGAAGTTGATAGAACCCTGGTTGGGGAAAATGACGCCTACGCTGGATCTTCCCATGCCATCAGTGATCGATGTTACCATTGTCGATGGCCTATCCGTCGATATCGAAGTACTAGGTGCTCGTCTTTCAAGTATTGCAACAGGAACTACGGTGGATGATCATGCCATGTGGCTGCAACGACTGATAGATCTGACCGACATTGCCGAGAGGATATTATTATCCGTTTTGGTGTTCCTGCTACTATCTGCAGTGATGACGGTAGTGTTTACGACTCGGACAGGCCTCGCAATTCATGGCGAGGTTATAGAAGTCCTGCATCTTATCGGTGCGCAGGATTCCTATATTGCGCGTCAATTTCAGATACACGCCCTATGGCTTTCAGGTATCGGCGCGGCTTTCGGCTTTACGTTCGGTGCCGGCGCAATCATGCTCTTCCAATTATATGGTGAACGTTTAACAGGGGGTCTTTTGCCGTATATCGATCTTGGTGACATTCGATGGGGTGTGCTTTGCATTCTGCCTATTGTGGCAGTCCTGCTCGTAATTGCGACCTCTGGTATAACCGTAAGACGCATTTTAGGACGGATGATGTGACCCGTCGAGGCGGAACCTGCCGGTCACCGGTTTTCCGTTTAGGTTTAATCGTGTCATTCGCCTTTCTAGCATGGGCTTTAGGACTTTATCGTTTCTCTCAGCTTATCCCGAATCCGCCTACTAATAACGGGGAGGTAACGGATGCCATCGTAGTTCTTACGGGTGGAGCCGGACGAGTTGGTGAAGGACTTTCTCTTTTGGGTCGGGGTCTGGCAAAAAAACTTTTTGTTTCCGGCGTCTATCGGGGTGTAGATGTTCGAGAGTTACTAAAACTCGCTCGCCGAGCGCCGGATAATCTCCAATGTTGCATAGCTCTTGGTTATGCTGCGGATAACACTCGCGGTAATGCCATGGAAACCTATGACTGGATACGTCGAGAAAACATCAGATCGTTGAGGATTGTTACCGCCAGTTACCATATGCCGCGAAGCCTTCTGGAGTTCCGCCATATTCTACCTGCTAACATTGTGATAGTACCTCACCCAGTTTTCCCTGACGGGTTCCCGGACGAAAGCTGGTGGCGAGAAATCGGTGCGCTTCGTTTGGCGATCTCCGAATACCATAAATACCTACTGGGACTTTTTGAGTGGGAACTTTTATGACGGCCGCATTCGCATGACCTTTCTACGGTCGCTTATTTTCAATGTCGCCTTGTTCACCTGGACGTTTGCATTGATGTTAATCTATATCCCACTCTTAGCCCTTCCCAAAAGTGGAATGCTAGCTGCCATCCGTCTCTGGACTGCCGGTATTTTTAAATTTCAGCGAACGATACTGTCGCTCGAATTCGAATTTCGTGGCTTAGATAATTTGCCCGAAGGTCCTTGTATTATAGCGTCCGCCCATCAGTCTGCGTGGGACACAATTGCATTCTATGCGGTGGTTGATGATCCCGCATTCGTAATGAAGCAGGAACTTTATCGCGTACCATTGTTTGGTCCTTACGCGCGTAAGCTGAAAATGATTGCGATAGATCGATCGGGAGGCGTTGTCGAGGCGCGCCATATGATCCAAAATGTTGTCGACCGGTTATCGCACGGTCGTAAGGTGGTGATATTTCCAGGTGGAACTCGCTCGGCACCTAACGAGATCGTGCAGTTAAAACCGGGTGTCACTACGCTGTACAGGCGGACCAACGTTCCGGTCGTGCCAGTGTCACTAAATTCGGGTTATTTCTGGGGACGTCGCAGCTTTTGTAAAAAATCTGGTTGCATCGTTGCAGCATTCCAGGAACCAATTCCTCCAGGGTTGAACTCCGCGGCGTTTGGAACTTTATTATCGAGACGGATCCATGCCGGCAACCGGGAACTTTTTAAAGAAGCGGGTTTAGGTTAAATCGAATCGATAAATTTGTTTGCTGCTGGCTTGAAGCCGGTCCACCATATCCGGAAATTTCTGAATCCGGATATGGTGGACCGAAACTTACATATAGATATTTTAATCATATGGCTGCCACGAAACTAATTTCCGAAAAAAA
>CEUL01121157.1_pt1 | contig 21439 bp, 20 predicted proteins | sample 427021 | NCBI WGS metagenome assembly CEUL01 (sample SAMEA2622800, study PRJEB7988) | marine metagenome | isolation source: saline water (ENVO:00002010), including | reverse complement strand
GATTTATTATCGTTACATACGCATCATCGTATTTTTAGGTGCGCCCGTCTGTGTTGCGATGATCACCTTTCCGGAGTGGGTAACGATACTGGTGTTTGGTGAAAAATTTATTCAGGGCGCTAATACTCTATCTATATTACAGGTCGCGGCTGTCATTTCCTATGCTTGTATGGCGCCACTGACGGCATTGATATCTTGGCGCGACCAGACAGTGCAAGTAGCGATCCTAGCAGCGGTCGCGGTGACAAACGTCTGCCTAAATTGTTGGCTCATACCTGCTTACGGTGGGGTCGGTGCAGCAATAGCTACTTTGCTTTCCCAGATCGTAATGTTTGCCCTTTTAGTTTTTAGAGTTCGATCAAAATTTGGCTTTTTTGGATTTGGTACCCCCGGTTTGGCGGTCATTTGTAGTGGCGTATCATTTCTCGTGGCGCGAATTCTTACGCAATTTCTGGCCGACGGGGGCGATGATTTTTCGGGTTGGTTGCTACCGTTGTTAATGGTCATCGTGGCTTTGGGGTGTTATTTACTTCTCACCTACGCAACGGGTGTTTTTCGACGCGCCGACCTTTCAGCCGTTGTATATGTTTTGCGAAATAGAGATGTGGCCAACAGCAAGCTGCAAGGAACGGACCCTAGACATGGTCAGTGAAAATAGTAAAAACTCCGGCGCCAACGCGCCCGAGAATATAAAGTCGGAAAATTCCCAAAAACCCTCTAGGCCGGGATCAGATGTCGAGTCCGAGAAGGTTAAAGAGACTGCCCTTACCCCGACAGAGATAGGTGGACGGGGAGGTGCAGACCCCACTCGTTATGGTGACTGGGAAATAAATGGCCGTTGCGTTGATTTCTAAAATCGAATGAACACACGCTGTACAGTTAGGTAAAAATTTTTATGTTTGTGGTTTACTTCTATGAACCTCCAAAAGTTTAAATCCGGCACCTAGACCGAGAGACTTTCATCTAAAAAAGTTCCATTAAACCTTCAAATCTCTGCCTTCCCGGTTTCAGGATTTCTAGGCCTATCTATGGGTTGCCTATAAAAAAGAGATGACCGGAACTATCCTTGGCGGTTTTGGCGGTTCTTCACAAGGTCATCGACCACAGCAGGATCCGCAAGGGTGGTGGTATCTCCGAGCTGGTTATGCTCATTTGCAGCAATTTTACGTAAAATACGGCGCATAATCTTACCCGAGCGCGTCTTGGGCAACCCTGGCGCCCACTGTATTAGATCTGGTGAAGCGATAGGACCTATTTCCTTTCGCACCCACTGCCTCAACTCTGCCAGCAATTCCTGCGATGTTTCATCCCCTTCCATAAGAGTAACATACGCATAAATACCCTGCCCTTTAATGTCGTGTGGATAGCCAACTACAGCAGCCTCGGCGACTTTAGGATGACCGACAAGGGCACTTTCCACCTCTGCTGTACCCATGCGGTGACCCGAAACGTTTATAACGTCGTCGACGCGGCCAGTGATCCAGTAATATCCGTCTTCGTCGCGTCGGCACCCATCACCGGTGAAGTAATTTCCTTTGTAAGTCGAGAAATACGTCTGCACGAACCGTTCATGATCGCCATAGACTGTCCTCATCTGACCAGGCCATGAATCGGTAATGATAAGATTTCCTTGTGCCGCATTCTCTAGAATATTCCCGTCGGTGTCGACGATCTGAGGTTTTATGCCGAAAAACGGACGCGTGGCGGAGCCCGGCTTTAGCGGCGTAGCGCCGGGAAGCGGCGTAATCAGAATACCGCCGGTCTCAGTTTGCCACCAAGTATCGACAATCGGGCACTTGCCGCCACCGACTACCTCATAGTACCACAGCCAAGCCTCCGGGTTTATCGGCTCACCGACGCTGCCGAGTAGGCGTAATGTGTCGCGTTTTGTCGCTTCGACTGGCCCATTACCCTCTCGCATAAGAGCGCGAATCGCGGTAGGGGCGGTGTAGAAGATGTTGACTTGATGCTTGTCGCACACCTGCCAAAAGCGAGAGGAGTCGGGGTAGTTTGGGACGCCTTCAAAGATCAGCGTTGTCGCGCCGTTGGCGAGCGGTCCATATAAGATATAGCTGTGGCCGGTGATCCATCCAACATCGGCAGTACACCAGTAAATTTCGCCGTCGTGATAATCGAACACATATTGAAATGTCATCGAGGCGTAGACCATATAACCGCCGGTGGTATGCAGTACTCCTTTGGGTGTGCCGGTGGAGCCTGAAGTATAAAGAATGAATAGCGGGTCTTCCGCTTTCATTTCCTCAGGCGGGCAATCCGACGGCGCATGTGCTATCGCCTCATGGTACCAGATATCCCGACCGGAAAACCAACTTATGTCCGCGCCGCTTCGCTTCACTACGATGCATTTTTCGATTGATGGGCACTGCTTCAACGCTTCGTCCACGTTACCTTTCAGCGGAATAGTGCGGCCGCCGCGTATGCCTTCATCTGCCGTCACGATCACTGAGGATTTAGAATCGTGAATACGCCCGGAGATAGACTCCGGCGAGAACCCGCCAAATATTACTGAGTGAATGGCACCGACCCGGGCGCAGGCTAAAACGGCAACTGCAATTTCTGGCACCATTGGAAGATAGATTGTGACTCTGTGACCCTTTTTGACCCCGTTTGCTTTGAGTACGTTCGCGAATTTACAAACCTCTTCGTATAGTTCCCGGTAGGTCAGGGTTCGCGAATCCGCTTGGTCATCGCCTTCCCAAATAAGAGCAACTTGATCACCGCGGGTTTCGAGGTGCCGATCAAGGCAGTTGGCAGATGCATTCAAAGTGCCGTCATGATACCAGCGGATATGCAAGTCGTCGGGGGAGAAGGATACATCTTTGACCTGTGTATAGGGTTTTATCCAGTCGACCCTTTTCCCCTGCTCACCCCAAAATTTCTCTGGGTTTTCAATGGACTGGCGATACATCTTTTCGTATCCGGCTTCATCCAAGAGAGCGCGTTCCGCCCACTCTTCCGGCACCGGAAAAATTTCATTCTCTGACATTATCTCACCCTGTAGCTCCTATCAGCACCTTCTGCTGACCTGTTAAATAATTATGTTTGTTTAGGCGGCACGGGGCAAGGCGACTGGCGTAGACGATGTCCCCGGCAAAAAAGCATTATTAGCCCCGCGGAAGTAAGTATATTACGCCATCCTCTATAACCAAATTAATAGAGGTCAATGCCTGCCCTGGGCAAGGACCCTGCGTACATATACCATCGTCAATGTTAAATAGGGCGCCATGCATGGAGCAGAGGATCTGATCCTTTTCGTATGATAAAAATGCATCCGGTTTCCAGTCGAGCGGTGCACCATAATGCGGACAGAAGTTCTGATAACCAAAAGCCTTTTGACCACGGCGGATGAGAAAAAAGTCCTCATGGCCGTCGATGTTCTCGAAACCCTTACTTCCCGGATCAGCAACATCGTCTAGGCGACAGAGGAAAACCCGATCGCTCACTTGGACCTCAGGGTTTTACCCCTGCCATCTTGCACAGCAGTTTCCATTCCTCCTTCGAGACAGGAACGACCGACAGGCGTGACTGCTTCACAAGCGCCAGGTTTTCCAGCTTTGGTTCTGCCTTAATATCCGCAAGTGTGACTGGTGTCTCCACCGGTTCGATCGCCTTGACGTCGACCATGCCAAACCGGCCTGACGCGTCGGTATGATCCGGGTAATGTTCCTTCACCACCTCGACAATCCCAACGATCTGTTTTTCATTCACCGAATGATAGAAAAAGCCCTTATCGCCTTTCGTCATTGCCTTCATGTTGTTGTTGGCCTGATGATTGCGGACACCGTCCCATTCGGCTACGCCGGCTTTTACCTGATCATCCCATGACCAGGCGCCTGGTTCAGATTTGAATAGCCAGTACTGCATCGGCTTTATTCCTCATTACATTGTGTTCTGTGAATACATCAGCAAAGAGTGAAAGGGAACGGCCTGACGTTTGTTCATGCGGTATCGGCTGTCGCGCCGCCGGACTAATACTTACAATGAAATTGTCGATTTCCGCTCTTATATCATAAAACAGGTGAGCCGAACGGGATAGGTCTGTTGGCGGGTTCAGCTAGGCACCTGCATTTCGGTGCCGATCTGCGCGGCGAGTGCATCTGCCGCAGCTGACGCACCTTCGAGCGTGAAAGAGGCGGCAACGTATCGGTCGGGCCGGACGAGGAGAAATTTTCCGCGGTAGGGTCTGAGTTTTTGCGGTAGATCCGCGTCGGCGATAATCGCCTTGCGCGCGATGTTGGGGACGTTGACGTGGTTCGGGACGAGGGCCACCCGCACCACGTTTAAATGATGCCATAGCGGGTGGTCAAAGTTTTCTATCTCTATTGCGGCATCGCCGCCGATCGCGAGAAGAGCGAAGCCAAATCCCAAAAGGTCGTCTAGTTTTGCGCTTCCGTCATCAGACGTTTTGATGGCTGGTTGTGGAAGCATGCGGCCGACCAGAGTGCGCGATGGTGTCTCGACGTCGGCAACGAGAAAGCCATTTGCGAATCTAGGCTCCGGCTTGAATTTCATACCAAGAAAATAATCTCGCAGCTTTGGAATGAGGCCAGCCAGCCGAAAAAACAGTATCTGACCGTATGTATGAAACCAGTTACGCGGCACCATCACCCAGCCGATTTGTATCGCCATTTGAATTAGCGACCACGCATGCGCCCGGCGCTCGCTTTCATATGTATCCATAAATTGCATGCCGAACTGTCCCTTTACGACGGCAGCGGCTTTCCACGCGAAGTTATTGGCGTCGCGTTGACCACTATTTAGGCCTTGGCCGGCGTAAGGCGGAGTTAGGTGTGCTGCATCGCCCAGCAAAAAAACGCGTTCGTCTCGCCATCGGTCCGCAACTCGCGCCTGAAACGTGTAGACAACTTTGCGGACAACCTGGACCGGACGATCGCCAATATAAGGATGCAAGAGGCGGGTGATGGTTTCCGGCTTCAGAAATTCGTCGGCATTCTCCCCCGGGTGGACAACGAATTCCCAGCGTCGCGTTTTTCCTATGCCGGGCAGTGTGATAGCCGGGCGACGGTGATCGCAATGGGCCACCGAGTCCGGTGTGTCGTCAAAATCATTTACGGTATCGAAGACAAGCCAACGTTCCTCGAAGCTAGATCCCACGAGCGCAGCGCCAATGGCGCTTCGGATTGAAGACCGCCCGCCGTCGCACCCTGCTAGGAAAGCGCCGCGGACGCGCTTTGCGACGCCGTCTGGATCACGCACCGTTACTGTGACGCCTTTGACATCCTGTTCATATTTCTCGAATTCGTGCTCGAACCATACCCTCACATTAGGAAAGCGTTTCAGTCCGTCTAGCAACGTTGCTTCCAATTCTGGCTGGTGGAACCCAGATCGCCGGGGGTGACCAAATTCGACAGTCTTTGGCTTTACACGAGCGAATTCGCGGTGGCCAGGTGAGTAATAACGCGACCCGTAGCCCGGCAGAGTTCGTTCAACGATACGGTCGACAAGGCCTAATGTTTGCATCGAGCGCAGGGATTCGTCATCGATTGATACGGCACGGGGTTCATTTACCGTGCTTGGATTCCGTTCGATCAGGGTGGTGCGGATCCCGGCCATGCCAAGATAGTTTGCGGTGGAAAGACCCGCCGGACCGGCGCCGATGATGATGACATCGGTCGACGTCAGTCCCTTGTCCAAGCATCACCCCATAGATTGAGCGTTCGTGGTTCGGTTTTCCATTCTCCAGCCGGTGAATTGAAGGTGCGGGTTTCGTACCAAGGTATGAGCGTATTCATCTGCGACGTGTCGAGAGAGAAATGGTGGAGATGGGCAGGCCAGAGTGGTGGTTTGTTCATACGGGAATCCTTTCGGACACAATGCGCGTCAGAGAGTTATTCCACACATTGAATGATATCAAGCCTATAGCCGAGTAGCGCTTAGGTTCAGTATCCGCCTCTGGCGGCTTTAGGAAGCAGGAAACTGGGTCCGTATTTTCTGCCGAATGGGCTTTTGTCTAGCCAATAGTTTGAACCGCCCTTAATTTGTTTCTGCTCGTAACGGCCGTGACATGAGGCCGTCGATAACCGAATCAATTTTCGCATTCCGGTTCAGGATTGAATCGACTGCTGCCGAGATTGGCATCTCTATTTGCAGTTCTTCGGCCAATGCTGCCGCAGCGCTGGCTGAGTAAATTCCTTCCGCGACCGAATTTCGTCGGTCTAATATATCGGTCAATGCCTGGCCCTTTCCCAGCGAGATCCCCAGTGAATAATTTCGCGATTGGATGCTCGTGCAGGTCAGAACCAGGTCGCCCATGCCTGAAAGACCCATCATGGTCTCCGCTCGCCCCCCCTTCGCGATGCAGAGCCGGGTCATCTCGGCCAAGCCCCGGGTCACCAGCGCGGCGCGGGCATTGTCGCTAAAGCCACGGCCATCTGCGATACCACACGCGATTGCGACGACGTTTTTAATCGCGCCGCCAATCTGCGCCCCGATCAAATCGTTGCTGGAATAGGGACGAAACCATTCGGAGCTAAGGGTGTGCGCTAGTCGCTGCGCTGCGTCGAGTTCGCCGGCCGCAAGCGTCACCGCTGTTGGCAGGCCTGCGGCGACATCCCTAGCGAAAGTTGGCCCTGACAGCACCATAACCGTGTTGCGGACGAAAAGCGCGGACACAACTTCACTCATAAGGGCCATTGTGCCCTGTTCGATTCCCTTGGAACAAATGACTAGAGGCGTTGTGGGCGACAGCTGATCCGCAAGAGGTTTTATCGTCCGGCGTAGATGCTGTGCCGGTGCGGCCAGTAGTATCACGTCCGAGTTAACCGCGTCACTCAAATCAGAGGTGGCGCCGATGGCGGGATTGAGAGAGACACCCGGAAGATAAGGTGTATTTTCACCCGTGTTTAAGATGGCGTCAACGACTTCCTTTTCGTATGCCCAAAGGAATACGTCGCATCCCGCACGTTGTGCGGCAACGGCTAGCGCGGTTCCCCAGGCGCCGGCACCAATGATTCCGATTTTCACGGCGGCGTCATCCATGCACCGGCGTCATATTTATCGCGATGGAAATACGCACTCCATTGCCGCGATAGGGTCGCACCGCATGAGATAGCCATGATGGGAAAAGAAGCATCAGACCAGGGCGTGGGCGGACAAGTTCGCTGGCGCCAATTGACTGGCCGCCTGGCATCGCAAAGGCTAGATGCGGGGCCAGCATAGCTGGAGCGACGCCACGCGGATCTTGGATCTCGAACTCGCCTCCCCCGACTCCTTCGTCGGCTGCGCTGCCATCGTCGACATAATAGCTGGCCGACCAGTATGCGCCGGGATGGGTGTGGAATTCATTGCCATGACCGTCTCTATTAACGTTAGCCCAGGCATTGCTGATCCACTTCACCGGGGCCGGTTTACCCATCCTGTCGCATGTTGCCTGCGACGCTAGGTCATGAGCGACCTGCATGATTTCGTCCAAGGCATCGCCGCCCCATTGATCCATATCCCATCCGGATTGCCAACCGCCGAGATTGCTGTGTTGTGTGCCTTCATGGCTTTTTTCGTGCTTAAGAATTATGCGTTTGAGTTTGGTGTTCAACGCGTCTGCGTTGGGAAGCAGAAACTCGATGACGGGTGTCGCAAAGATCGCGCGCAGCGATGCGTTTGTTTCCTTGTTCTGCTGATTTTTCATGAGATGCTATCAGGCCATCGGGTGGCGTCTGATGAAATCACCAACCGCTGCATTGTATTCCTCCACCAAAACATGCAGAACAAAATGCCCACCTGTGGGTAGGATGACTTTCTCGGCATGATTGATGCCTTCGGCTAGCTCATCAGATAGGTAGCGAGGGGTCACCATGTCGTCATCGGCAACGATGACCAGCGTTGGTACATTTATGTTCTCCATGCTGTCGCGTCGATCGAAGGCGCAGATCGCGTCGATCCGGCTTTCCATGATTTCGACCGGTTGTTCGGCTCCCGCCAGATACTTCTCCATTTCTGCAATCCGGTCCGTATTTTTCGTAATGTACCGAGGCGGTAGCAATGTTAGGATGGAATGCTTGGCGTATTCAGCAGTCCCCTGGTTCGAAAGGACGCTTTTGCGGGCCGCAAAAGCTCGGTTGAAATATTCATCTTGGCCTGGCCACGTCGCGCTGAGAACTAAAGACGCAAGGCGATCCGGATAGTCTTGGGCTACGATCTGGCCCATTGCACCACCGGTCGAATGGCCTACCCAGTGGGCGCAATCTATACCAAGATCATCCATCAGACGGAGGGCGTCAGATGCCATCTGATCTACCGAGTAGTCGATCAGGGAGTAGGTGCTTTTTCCGCATCCGCGATGGTCGTGAACGATCGCTCGGTATTCACCCGAAAATGCTTCCACTTGATTAGACCAGACGGTCCCGCCGCCGCCGAGTCCAGGAACGAACATGATTGGTTCGCCGCTACCCTTTTCCTCATAATAGATCTCAGCGTCGCCTATATCTACTTTTGGCAAGGAATGCCTCCCCTACAATTTATGTGTCGTTCATACCCATGGATCGCTCAATTGCGATCACGTCGGTAGGCCGTTCAAACGGTTCCGGCACTGTATCTCCCGGACACCTTTCTTTTCCGATAGTTTCAAAGAAATCCTCTAGGCCTGAGGGCGTAATTACCCAGAGCATGACAAGCTCGTCATTTCCGTCATTATAAATCGCATGTTTTACGTCGTAGCCCAGAAATGCTGATGAGCCCGGAGAGATGTTGTGACGTTTCCCGTCAACCATAATATGCCCCTGACCCTTGAAGCAGATCTGTAACTCGACCTGGTCAGCATGAGAATGCTCGCGTACGTGTCCGCCGATAGCAATTGTCTGATATCCCATGGACAATTCGCCAAACCTGGTGATTCCGGGAAATAGCATGGGATCCGCATGACCATTGGCCGGCATCGGTTGCCAGAAGCTCGGTCCATCGCCTGGCTGCATCACAACCGAATGGCCGCGGAATTCTTCATTACCGCTCATGCTAAGTCTCCGATTACTTTTATCCAAACAGAATTCTACCAATATTACGACTAACTGTCCGATTACCAAAATTTACACACTTTAGGCCTAATTGAAGTGTGTACTGCGGCCGACTAGGGTAACTGCTTATATCAACTCCTCGAGTGGCCACCTTGGTCGAGGAGAGAAGTCCATGTCATTGATAAGGCCTAGGCGGAGGCGCTCAATACCAACCCAAGCTATCATCGCGGCGTTGTCGGTACAGAGCGAGGGTGGCGGAGCGACGAAGCGGAAACCTGTGAGGGCGCAAAGCCCAGATAGCTTTTCCCGCAGCAGCTTATTTGCGGCTACGCCGCCGGCCACCACTAATGTCTTGCCGTCGGGATGTTGTTCATCGAATACCGCAAGGGCATTGGTGCAGCGATCAACAACCGTTTCGGTGACCGCTGCCTGGAATGAGGCGGCAATATCTTGAGCATCTACCCGGCCTAAGGTGTCGGAGCTTGTTTCGAGAATAGCTTTACGAACTGATGTCTTCAGGCCGGAAAATGAGAAATCGCAGCCCGGGCGCCCCTTCATCGGCCGCGGAAATTCATATCGTTTTGGGTTGCCGGCTGCGGCTACTCTTTCGATTGCGGGCCCACCTGGAGATCCTAGTCCCATCATCTTAGAGGATTTGTCGAATGCTTCTCCGATAGCGTCGTCAAGGGTCGTTCCCAACTGTTTATAGGCCCCGGGTCCGCTAACTGACACTAGTTGGCAGTGTCCGCCCGATGCAAGCAGAAGAAGGTAAGGAAAGCCCAGGTTGTCAGTCAGGCGCGCTGTCAGCGCATGCCCTTCCAAGTGATTGACTGCGATATACGGTTTGTTCGCCGCTAGGGCTATAGCTTTTGCAGTCATCGTGCCGACTATTATCCCGCCGATCAGCCCCGGCCCACCAGTGGCTGCGACGGCGTCGATATCTGATAGCGAAACGTTAGCGTTAACCAACGCGCTGCGCACAATCCCATCTAGAATATCGAGATGCGCTCGCGCTGCTATTTCTGGAACAACACCACCAAATGCTCGGTGCTCTTTCAGCTGTGAGTAAACCATATTTGATCGGATTGTACGGTCGTCACAGACGACAGCGGCGGCTGTTTCATCGCAGCTAGTTTCGATACCGAGAACGAGCATGAGTTATGCGGCACCTATTAAAATCGTAAAACACGGTTAACCTAGCGCAACGCTCGGTTTAATTCCATGAAACGCTAAATTCGGCTAGAATTACAGTTATGTCATCTTCGCGATTACGGATCGGCACTCGTGGCAGCCCGCTTGCCCTATGGCAAGCGAACGAGGTCAAGCGCTGTCTAGAGGAGGTCCATCTTGAACTAGCCGATTCTGGGGCCATTGAGATCTCTGTGATAAAGACGTCTGGCGACCGACTACAACAGGGATCGCTTTCTGAAGTTGGTGGTAAGGGCCTTTTCACTAAGGAAATCGAAGACGCTCTGATGGCGAGACGAATCGATATCGCCGTCCATTCCATGAAAGATGTCCCAACTTGCCTTCCTGCCGGTCTAATTATCGACTGCCTATTGCCGCGCGCCGATCCGCGGGATGCGCTGATATCGAGTGAGGTCAGTTCTATTAAGGATCTTCCCATCGGTAATACGGTCGGCACCGCCTCCCTACGCCGCAAGGCGATGCTATTATATAAGCGGCCAGACCTCAAAGTCGTCCCGCTCCGTGGCAACGTCGATACCCGGCTGGAAAAAGTAATATCAGGGGACGTCGATGCGACTTTCCTTGCGCTTGCTGGACTCAAAAGGCTGGGGCGAGATGACGTACCGGCCAAACCGATTTCGATCGATGAAATGCTACCCGCGGTCTGTCAGGGTATTATTGGAATCGAACGACGGGAAAACGACGAAAAGACCGCCGCCATGCTTGTACCAATAAACGATTCCGACGCCTCCGTTCAAGCCAAGGGAGAAAGAGAGATTCTGGCCGGGCTTGACGGTTCCTGTCGAACGCCGATAGCAGCCTACGCCACCGTTGACGGTAACAACTCGGTTCTCCGCGCCGCGATAGTCCGACCAGACGGATCCGAACTTCTCGAAACGCGTCGTGAAGGATCAGTAGCAGATGCCATGTCAATGGCCCGCGAAGCCGCTGCTGAACTACGCAGCCGAGCCGGACCTGGATTTTTCAATGAATAGGGAGATACGACGCAGCGCGCTGATCACCCGACCCCGAGACGACTCGGGGGTTCTCGCAGAATCTCTCGAGCGCCGCGGCATCATTCCGGTGCTGGCGCCTATGATGCTGGCAGAGTTCTTCGAAGAAGATATCGAGGGAGACCTCAATGCGTCCCAGGCAGTATTATTCACAAGTCGTAATGGGGTACGGAGTTTTTCCCGAGTGTCCGCCCGGCGAAATATTCCAGTTTTTGCTGTCGGAGATTCAACCAGCGACCTTGCAAAAGACATAGGTTTCGAAGTAGTCGAAAGCGCCTCTGGTAACAGTACCGATTTGGTGAAACTTGTCACTGAGAAACTATCGCCGGGGCGAGGCCAACTGTTGCATATCACTGGAAGAACGGTGGCGGGTGATTTGTCAGGATCGCTCTCTGCAGGTGGATTTAAGGTTGTTCGCCGCACGCTTTACGAAGCGAAACCTGTTTCCGTTCTCTCGGAGAAAGCCTCGGCCGCTATTAAAAACCAAGAAATCGACTATGTTTTATTTTTTTCCCCACGTACTGCCGTTCTTTTCACTAAACTTGTCGCGGAGGCCGGCCTGACGTCTAATTGCCGTAACCTAGAAGCGATCTGCCTCTCCGAGGCTGTGGCGGCGGAACTTTCGCCGAATGAGTGGAAAGTTAGGCGTATAGCATATGAACCGACGACGGATTCACTTCTCTGTTCAATAGATGATGCTCTTGGCAACGGGTATCCGGGTTCCAAAACTATGTCAGGCATCGAGTCCGATTCCCTCGATCTCACTCCATTACGGAGAGCTATAGAGCGCGCCAAGGTTGGGGCCGGGAAATCAGTTCAGTCCGTTCCGCCATCACAACCTGCGCCGAAGGTCGAGACTAAACGTATCCCACTCGGTAATCCGGTTGATCCAGAGCCGTCATCCGGCGATGATGATATTCCAAAATCCGAGAGTCTTATGACAGTTCAATCTAACGAAAAGCAGGAGAAATCTAGTCCCGGACAGGAAACTTCAGGACCCGCCTCTCCGCCCGCCGAATTCCGTTCGCGAGTGCCGACAGTAGTCTGGACCCTTGTCGTTGTTTTCGCGATAGTCTTCGTAGGATATTTTACATTACCTATGTGGCGGGGAGAACTCCCGAAACATATGCAAGAGCAACTTGCCGGTGGATCTGACGTGAAGGCGGCGACCGATAGAGGGCTGGCTACAGCATTTGCTTCCTTGCAAAGCCAAAACGATCTTTTGAATACGAAAGTTGTAGTTCTTGAACAGAGCTTGGATGAATTGAAGGCGAGATTGACCGCTATCGACGAACTAGTTTTACGTCAAAGCGGCAACGAGAGAAAACTCAAGGAACTCCAGTCTGAGGTAAGATCAGCAGCTCGAAACCTCACGTCAACTGTGGATCCCGCGTTGCTTGAGCGTATCGACGCGCTTGAAAATTCGATGTCTAAAACCGCTGTTGTTGCCCGATCTAGCCGGGCTTTTGATAGGCAGGAACTGGATGACAGGATCGCAGCATTGGTCGCCCGGATTAATGAGCAAGAGGAGGAGGCCGCGGCTATAAAGAGGGCGTTGAGGGCATCCAGTTCAAGCGATGTGCTTGCTCTAGCCATAGGCCAGTTGCGCGATTCTTTATCACGAGCTAGACCGTTCGAGGCTGAGATTGCAACTCTCAAACGCCTCGCCAGCGATAAAGCTGATATCCTTACGGCTATTGCGCCGTTAGAAGCTATATCGGTAAAGGGTGTGCCGTCCCGCTCCGAATTACTTTCCCGGTTGCCCGCGGTTGTCGACGCGACCGTAGCTGCAATCCGTACAACGGACCAAGGGGACTGGATTGATAGGACGATATCCAAGTTGCGTGGATTCGTGATTGTTCGACGAGTGGATGGAAAAGGCGGTGGTACCGATGCTATATTAGCCCGGGCAGAGGCGGCTGCCGACCGAGATGACCTCTCTGCGGCGGTATTAGAAATTTCAAAACTAAATATCAATTCAGATGGTGAAATTAATGCTTGGCTCGATAATGCCCGCGCCCGCTTAACGATGGAAGAAGCTCAAACTACATTGAACCGGATCGTGCTGAACGGGATCGAGACGTTGGGTTAATTATGATCCGTTTTACCTTGTGTATGATTGTTTCTTTAGCGGGCATTGTTGCTGCGGCGGTTTGGTTTAGTGACCGACCAGGAATGGTATCGATTGTATGGCAGGGTTGGCTGGTCGAATTAACGGTAGGTCGGTTTGTCTTGGCCACTGCGTTTCTACTGTTTGTTCTGGTCTTTATTGTTGGCATAGTCCGGGCGCTCGGTAGAACCCCACGGCGTCTTCGGGAATGGCATCGGGCCTCTCGTCGAGAGCGCGGGTACCGAGCATTGACCCATGGTATGGTCGCCGTCGCAGCAGGCGATCCGGGAGAAGCTAATCGACAGGCGCGGCGGGCAGATATCCTGTTGAACGAACCGCCACTTACAATGTTGCTCTCGGCGCAGGCGGCGCAACTAAATGGCGACGAGGCTGCCGCAGCGCGGTACTTCAAGAATATGCTCGATCGGCCCGAAACTGCTTTTCTCGGTGTCCGCGGTTTACTTATCCAAGCGCAGAAGAAAAATGACCGTTATGCAGCACTTCAATACGCCGAAAGGGCTTATGAACTGCAGCCCAAGACACCCTGGGTCTTGACGACAATGTTTGATCTTCAAGTTGCTGAGGGTCGTTGGCGCGCCGCGTTGACCACTTTGGAAGAAACTGTGAAGCGAAGATTACTGCCAGCTGACACTGCCCGTGTCCGCCGGACGACGGTATTACTCGGTTGCAGCCTCGAGGCGGAAGATAATGGCGATTTGCCAGAAGCACTTCGCTTCGCGCGGCAAGGAAATACGCTGACCCCAGAATTTCTGCCCGCTGCATTGCGTACTGTTGACCTAATGGTAAGGAACGGCAAAACGGGCCACGCTGCCCGTATCATTCAAAATGCTTGGGCGTACACGCCGCACCCGGTACTCGCTCGGATCTATGGCGAAATCGGTATAGCCGGTGAGGACCAACTCAAAATCGTTAAACGCTACGAACGCCTCCTCTCGTTCAATCCTGACCATCCCGAAAGTCATATCGCGCTGGCGCAATCGGCTCTCGAAGCAGGGCTCTGGGGAGAGGCTCGCACGCATCTTAAAAAAGCAGCGGGAACCGATCCACCATCGCGCGTGTGCAGAATGATGGCAGATCTAGAGGAGCGGTCGGGGGAAAATCCAGAAAATGCCGGGTCGTGGTTGCGGAGAGCAGCGGCTGCCCCGCCGGATCCAGCGTGGACCTGTAGCGAATGCGGGTCGACCTGGTATGATTGGAGGCCTGTCTGTGGAAGTTGTCGTACTCTCGGGACCATAGGGTGGGGATCACCGGCCCGTCCGCGGGCGCTGGGGGATGCTGAGGTGCCGTTGGTGCTTGAGGAAGATGTTGTTAATCCGGCGTCAGTGGTGCGAGATATCGCTACGGTCACTAATAAACCGGATATAGGATCGAGGGGATAGTTCCCTCGCTCTTTTGCTCTGAGTATAGGCATTATATGCCGAACCAGATTTTATCACTGCTAGCAAACCTCTCAATCAGTCTGGCACATAGGACGGTCATAACAATATTAGAATCTATGACTCTCGTGTTCTTTGATGTACCGGTTTATGAAAATATCTGAAATTGGACGTGTTAAGCGGGCTTGGAAGATCTTTGTTGAGGTCTCCGGTGTGCTTGCTGTTCTGGGTTTCTTTTTGGCAACTCTAATTTTTCTAATCTATCTAAACACCCCCAAAAACCTATGGATTTAGATTCTAAAAACACCCGCCCTCCGTAACCATACTTTACCATATCTGGACTAAATAAAGTTTTGAGTGTCTGAGATTGGCCCGGACCGCATGGAGAGATTGCAAGAAACCCCATAGCTTGCTACGAGTTCCCGAAGTCGGGGCCGCCTTAGCTCAGTTGGTAGAGCATCGCATTCGTAATAAGTTTATTCACATATAAAAACCCACGTTTTCTGCCGGTTTTTGTCTTTTTCATTAAAATTTTTCGATTTATAAATCGTTTATAATAATTTATAACGATCCTAATGGGGTAGGATTGTTATGGATAACGACACAAAAACGTACCAAGATCTAGAGAGCTTTCACAACGGCGACGTAACGATTTACGTGCGTAGTGCTGGGAAGAAACCTGTCTACCAGAGCCGCATCAGAACGCCGTTGGGTTCAGGCTATATCGTCAAGTCACTCAAAACCGAAGATAGAGACGAAGCCTACAGACGTGCGATAGATCTGTACGAAGATTTAAGATTTCGGGCTCGGGCAGGGGAGGAGGTAAAAAGTAAATCCGCTTCTAAAGTGATTGATGAGTACCTTCACTCTCAGAGCCATAAATCTCGGTTCTCCAATACGCAAAAAAAGATTGGAGATCACTTTCGTTCCTTTTTAGGAAAAAAGACTATCGGGGCGATAGACACAAAACTGATCGAAGACTATTTCACGCACCGCCGCAGTCAGAAATACAGAGGCAGACAATTATCGGAAAATACCCTGAACGCCGAAGGCGGGGAAATATCGAGATTTTTAAAGTGGGCGAAAGACAGAAAGTTTATCCGAGAGATACCAAGTTTTACTAAGCCGTCGATCAAAGATAATCCGCGCCCTGTGTTCGATGAGGTCGATTACAAAAAGCTAACTCGATACGCTCGATACTGGTTAGAAGAACACAAGCACCCGTCAGTTCGCAGAGACCGCGCCTTACTTTGGAATTATATTCTGATCCTATCAAACACGGGTATCCGAGTGGGCGAGGCTAGAGATTTGGAATGGCGAGACGTTCGCCCATTTAAAACGAACGATAGAGACGAGACGAACTTTGCCTTTCGAGTTAAGGGCAAAACAGGGCTCCGTGAAGTCGTCGCGCGAACCTCGGAAGTTCAAACCTACCTCCAACGTATACTTAAAATACGCACGGAAGAGCTCGGTTCAAAACCACCCCAGGATAGCCTCATATTCTGTCACCCAAACGGAAAAGCTATCGGATCGTTCAAAAAGTCGTTCGCTTCCTTACTCAAATATTGCGACGTTGAATTTGATAGGGAAGGAAATAAGCGAACCATTTATTCGCTTCGCCATACCTATGCGACCTTTCGGCTTTATGAGGGTGTGGATCACTATGTACTCGCCCAAAATATGGGAACGTCAGTCGAAATGATCGAAAAGTTTTACGGGCATACGAGCAACCTCCGACAGGCGAGTGAACTAACTAAGTCTTCGAACCGCTCAAAGGTGGAAAACATTTTTGACTTTCTAGCAACATAACTTCGACTTATAACAACGATGTGCCGCGTTAGCTCAGTTGGTAGAGCATCGCATTCGTAGTTTTAAATTGCGTCTCTCTTGGGAAACCTTGAGATGAAAACTCATCAAAGTCGGGGAAACCTGTGAAATGGCAATCCCGAGCCAAGCTCCGAGCGGAGAAGGTGTAGAGACTTGACGGTGAGCGCCTAATCTAACCGACGGTTAGTATGGTGAAGAGAAAGTCCAGCGCACAAAGCCCAACAGGGTGGCGACGAAAGTCGTAGTGTGATGAATGCGGGGGTCGGGTGTTCAAGTCACCCACGCGGCACCACTTTTTATTGAAGCCCCAGAATTTAGGTTTTGGGGTTTCTTTTTAAGGAAGAGGTAGACCGATTACACCTCTCTTCTCCCCACCTACCCCTCAAAACTCATAACGCTCCTCTCTTCTCCTTAAAACGAACGAAAACTGAACCGAACACCGAACTGGTTGAACGGTTCAGAAATTCATCGATCTAAAGCATCTCAAACTTATAAATAAAATTGAATTTAAATTAAAAAAATATCGCGTTTTAGGGTGTGTGCGTCGTGTCGAGGAAGTTAGTCGAAACAACAAAAGAGTTTTTAGGCAACCGTGATTGGGGCGCGTCGATCCCTGCTACCTTAAAACTCAAGCAGAGAATGAAAGTAGAGGATCCCACTAACCGTTTTATCGGATCTTTTAATGTCGAATTAGACGAGTACCAAATCACCGCGAGCCTTAGACATTTTTCGAATAGGCTTAATCGTCGTTGGTTCGGGAATAATTGGCGGCGATATAACAGACGCATAGAGTTTGTGTCGGCGAAGGAAGGCTACTCGTCAAACAATACGAGAGGCTATACTCGCAAGCATATACACCTTCGGTTCAAGCTACCTTTTGCTACGCCTCAAACCTTTGACGAATTGAGAGAGTTCGAAGCGCGGAAACTCCAATTCGTAAAATTGATACGTGATTGTTGGGCTAAAATCGATTGGGCTTACGGCTCGTACGTCGGCTTTCACGCCGACGATGGGTGGAGCGATTACCTCGCGAAATCCGAAACCAAGGAACACTACGATCAATCGGTTCCTTGGGATTTTATCTCCTTACCTAGCAAGGCGTCGCAGAACTAAGTTTCCTTCGCCCCATTAGGTATTTCGATAGTCGTCAAAGGGAGAAATATGCGTTTCTCCTTGATTGATGAACTTTACCTAAACGCGAACAAAGAACCTAACCAAACCGAGTTAGGAACGAACAAGAAGGAATAAATAATAATGAAACCGGAACCCAGAACGATCCTGTTAGAGCTACTGGAGATGTATGGAAATCCTCATAGTCGAAAGCACATTAGCTCAGATATGAAACGTTACATTCGGTCTATTCGAACGGATCTAATCTTGTATGGAACCTTATCTCAAAGGCAGTTCAAAGCGATCCGCACGTTTTTGGTTTTTGAAACCAAGGGAAATGTCGAACAGGTTAAAAACTTTTTCGAACCCTGTATTAGGATCGGTCGAGCCAAGCGATTATCTGGTTCGCCTAAATCAATAAGTGAAACTCCGGTAAACACCTTAGAACGATTTTTTTAAAGGATTGATATGTACGCCACTCAGATTCAACGAACGTCTAAAAGTTTATTTAATTTCCTTATGCCTGATCCGCTCAAAGGCAGACTCGAAGTTATCGCCGATGAATATGGAATGCCGATGTCTCACCTCGTACGTAGCTTCGTTCGGAGCGGCGTTGAAGAGATAGAGCAGAGGCATCGAACCGCTACCGAAGGCGGGTGGAGCGTCGGTTCCCCGAAACAACCTGTAACCGACCGAGGAGAGCCTTTGGCAATATTCGCTAACTTGCCCGAGACAGATTATGAAAACCTTTAAGGCATACAGAGAGGCTTTAGCCGAAACGAAAGAGAAGCCGAAGGCGAAGGGGAAAGGTAAGCGATGATACGACATACTCTCTCCTACGATTACACCGAGGATGATAATGATCCTGACGCTTATCGCTTCTATGACAGATTAATCGAATTGCTCAACACGGTTACGGAACACGCGAACGACGTAAATCAGGGCTTGGCGATAGAATATGACGATGACTTAGAAATGGTGTCGTTAAGGAGGAAGTGGCTTTAATTAGTCGTCTTCCCAATCCTTTTTCCGCTCATAAACTTAGAAACGACAAAACCCGCCGAGGCGGCGGGTCAAATCGGGTAGGCTCAATAATGTGTGGTGTTGCGGCGGAGCAATTTATGAAACTGCGTGAGTGCTATCGGAAGTCAAAAGTTGAGCCAAGGCTCTCCAAGATACCAATCTATTTGTTATGAAACTGAAAATCCTCCATTATCGATGCATTACGTTTTCAAAACTATTTCGTCTGCTATAGGGGATTACTATGGTGCGTTTGTCTCTCGTCTTATTTTTCGCTTTCGCCACAAGCGCAGTAGCGCAGGATTGTAAACCGAGCGACATCGACTGTCTGGTCAAAAAAGCTGAAGCGGAAGCTGAAGCACAGGAAAAGAAAATGCTCGAGATGCAGAAGGGTCTACTCAAAGAATTGGCGGACCCTGATTCCTTAAAAGCTTTTGGTGATGCTGTGAATTCTTTCGGTGGACCAGATACTCAATCCAAATCATCGGGTAAAAAACCAAAAACGATTAAGAATACCCAAAAAATTCCTAGAAATAGTCAACTCGAGAAATTTGCCCAACAAGTTACTGGGAAACTTTGGACAGGGAAACCGACCGGTATAATGCTGGGAGATCCGGAGCACGCGCTGAAATTTTGGATTGATCAGGGTGTTTTAAGGTTCTCACTAGCAGCCAATAATGGAGGTATGCTGGAAGGAATAGTTACACCGGGCAAGAATGGGTCATTTTGCATAAGTGTATTTGAACCTCCTTGCACGACTATTGGTAAAAACTACCGTCAAAACGGTGCCATAAAATTGGTGAATAAAAAGAACAAGAGCGACCTTTATCTGCACAATATAGGTACTTTAAACGACTTTAAGGCTTATAAAGCGGCGTGGGTTGACCCACGAATTGCAGCAGAAAAATTGCAAAAACTCGTTTACTCAAGGGATAAATGGGGGCGCTGGGATTATTTTTACTTCTTTAGGGTTTTACCAACAATTGATGCCGGTTATGCGTACCAGGTTACTGGTGGGACACGTGAAGATAATGTAATGCTTATTCAACGTAAAATTGGTTTTGATAAGGTAGCAAGTGAGCTAATTGCGAAGCATCCAAAATGGAGTGCCGAAGACATCTACCTGGAAACAAAAAACACCTCTTTGTCAGGGAAAAATACTGATAAAGATCACATATTTTATTTACATAAACATCGTCTTACACCTAATAAAGTAAAAAAACGGGCGACGAAATTAAACGCTGCATACCAAGCTTGTTTGAAAAAAATAAAAAATATTGGACCGACCAAGCGCCCCAAGGCTCCAAAAAAATATTGTGCTGAAGACATTCTGAAAAACGGTGTTTAAACACTTGGTAACACGTCGGTAATCGGCGATTTTTTTGAATAATCTTTGACCTTAAGCCCTCTGGATCCTCCCGTGATACGTCAGGATGATACTTCTTCGAGAGTGATCGATAGACCGCCTGAATAGTCTCCACCTCGGCTGAAGGCAGGACACCTAAAATGGCGTAATAGTTTTTGGTCGTATCCATAGGGAATAAAGTAGCACTACTCGATTAGCCGTTAAGCGAGAGCGCAAAACCAACTCTTAGTACAAAAACAGATCGGAAACGCCAAAACGAAAAAACCCGCCAAGGCGGCGGGTTCAATCGGGTAGGCTCAATAATGTGTTGTTAGATTACCTGGCTATGCGGCTTTCCTCTCTTTGTCGGACTGGATCGCCGCCTTCCACATATCTTCTGCTTCTTGCCTGACACCCTTAAGATATATCTCTTTAAGACTTCTTGAAATTTTAAGTAGCTCATCGGGAGAGAACTCATTCAGAAGGTCTAAGACCTCTGACAGATAGCTATCGTTTTTCTCAACGTTGATCTGATCTGCTTCGCTCACGACCTTTTTGAGCTGCTTTAAATTCTCCATTAATGGATCCTTAGAAATCAGTAGGAGTTTTTTAATAAGGTTACTCACCGTTTCGATGTCGTTTAACGCTATTTGTCGAGCTTCCATCGAAGCCCTTTCGTCATCAACAATACAAAGGCTTTCACAGTAATCCTTACCAAGTCGTTCGACATCGCTTCCCAGTTCGTCGATAAGATCCTCAACATACCAATCGCAATTCTCATCGAGTTGAGCTTGCGAGAACCTTTTAATGGCATTCTCAAGCACATCTTTTTCGTCTTCCGGTAGCGAAGCTATAAATCCTTTGGATAGACCATACGGCGCGTTCGCAAAGAACGCATTCGCTTCATCATTTAAATCAAAGTTACTCATTTCTAAATTTCCTTCTGTTTGTAAGAGAACCCATCGCTCTCTTGATGTTTTTATTATCGGCGATATCGGGTTCTGGAACTTGAACCGTTCAGGCTATCCGGCGTTTGGTTCAGTTTCAGTTCTAAAACAGGGCGTTTCTTTTGATTACACCCTACGAAGGCGATCATACGAAACGACATAGCGTTTCTTTTGGGTGTGTTCCTTTACTTATGATACGATTCCAATTATAGTCTAGACCCATAAGATACGATTTTTTGGAGGGTCTTATGACGGTTTATGGATATGCGAGAGTTTCGACGACGGATCAGGATCTAACGGTCCAGAAAGAAGCTCTTAAAAATGCGGGTTGCGAGATAATCCGAAGCGAGAAGGTTTCCGGTTCTTCGGTGAACGGAAGAGACGAGCTTAAAACGCTCTTAGAATTCTTAAGATCAGGCGACGAGCTCGTCGTTACCCGTGTTGATAGGTTGGGTCGCTCGGTTCTCGACCTTCAAACGATTGTCCGAGACTTGA
>CEUL01147407.1_pt1 | contig 21457 bp, 20 predicted proteins | sample 427021 | NCBI WGS metagenome assembly CEUL01 (sample SAMEA2622800, study PRJEB7988) | marine metagenome | isolation source: saline water (ENVO:00002010), including | reverse complement strand
CCCCCGACTTTATGTATAAAACAAAAGCGCAAAAAGTCTGCGCGTATTTTGTTTGGGGGGGCGGAAAGTGGATTTTGAACTTTTGATAGTCATCCTTATTGATGGCTTGGTTTATTCCTCTTACCTGTTTTTGGTAGCGGTTGGCTTAACGGTTATTTTTGGCGTTCAAAAGGTCCTAAACGTTACGCACGGCGCTTTTTATGCCTTTGGCGCCTACTTGACAGCCTTTTTAATAGGTTTGGCGGCGAATGGTGGCTGGCCAGACTCTAGCGGCTTCTTGATTATTCTAGTCAGCGCCATTTTCCTTGGTGTTGTCCTAGGTATAATAATTGAGAGAGGACTGCTGAAGTTTCTATATGACAGGGACGAACACATCGTTGTCCTTGCGACTTTTGCTGCATTCCTTGTTCTTGAGGACGCGATTCTACTCATTTGGGGAACTGATCCATATCTTGCCTTTCAGCCGCTCGCGTTATTGGGCAATAGCGAGATCGTTGGACTGATTTTTGACAATTATGCACTAACGATGATTGCCCTCTCATTCGTGATCGCGTTCGTACTTTGGTACGGACTAAATAGGACGCAGTTCGGAAGGGTCCTACTCGCCGTCATATTTGATCGCGAGGTCAGCATGGCTATGGGTATAAATGTGACGAAGGTATTTTTAATTACTTTTATTATTGGAACATTCCTCGGTGCGCTGGGCGGCGCTTACCACGCCCCAATAATATCCGTTCAACCGGGTATTGGCGTTGAAGTAATCGTTCTCGCGTTCGCCGTGGTTGTTATTGGTGGTATGGGCTCGATACCCGGGGCTCTTATTGGGGCAGTCGTCGTAGGCATATCGAGGGCAGCGGCCGTTCACATGCTCCCAGAGGTAGAACTTTTTGTTATCTACTCGATCATGGCGCTTGTCTTAGTATTCCGCCCGGAGGGTCTTTTTGCCCCGATTAAGGCGAGGAAAATATGACCCGTTTATTCGATAAAACTTTTTGGGGCCTAACTATTGGGCTAGTTGCGTTATTTGCGCTTAATTTTCTTCTTGAAGAGTGGATGAGAACGATTGGTCTCCAAACACTATCGAGAGGATTAGTTGCGATCGGTCTGTTGATATTATGGAGAGCTGGTCTTGTATCATTTGGCCACGCCTTATTTTTTGGCTTTGGTGCTTACACCGTTGCGATGCTCCAGATAGTTGGTGTTAGAGACGTATTCCTCCTCATGATATGCGGCATTTTTACAGCCGGTATGTTGGCGTTTCTCCTCGGATTTCTGCTTAGACAGTACCGGGCCATTTTCTTCGCGTTGTTGAACATGGCTTTCTCCATGATCTTGTACGGGGTCTTGGCTAAAGTTGAATCGCTCGGTTCTACCGATGGGATCGGTATCGAGCAGGTTACCTTTCTTGGTATGCAGCCGGGGGACGACAGCTACAGATTCGTTCTCTTCATATTTGCCGTTGTATTTTCTTATGTTTCGGCATTAGCCGCTCACTGGTATCTAAAATCGACTTTAGGCATGATGACTATGGCGGTTAGAGAAAACGAAATTCGGGTCGAGTACCTCGGATATTCAGCCGAAAAGGCGATCCACTCAAAATATATCATTTCAGGTGTACTGGCTGGTGCTGGGGGAGTGATAATGGCTGTGACCGTCGGCCATGTTGATCCAGACTCAATGGTATACTGGCCGGTTTCTGGTGACTTCGTGTTTATCACCATTTTGGCTGGGACTGGCAATGTCAGCGCAACGTTCATTGGCGCATTGGTCTATGAGTTGCTTCGGACCTATGCCTTCGAATTTGCACCAGAAATCTGGCAGTTAATCCTTGGTGGGGCATTATTATTGATAATAATGTTCCTGCCCGACGGTCTTTGGTCTATCCGCAGCGAGTGGCGCCACAAAAAGGCAATAAGAGCTGCAAACCGCGCCCGAGCCTCGGTGGAGGAGTGAAATGATGACACCAGTACTAAAAGTCCAGGACTTAGAAAAAAACTTTGGTGGAGTTGTTGCCGCTCGTGACATTAATGTCGAGGTTAACGAAGGTGAGACTATTGGCATTATTGGTGCCAACGGGGCGGGAAAAACGACTTTTGTTAATATGGTGACTGGATATCTGCCGCCATCGTCCGGACAGGTAGAGTTTCTGGGAAAAAACTTAATCGGTTTCAAACCACGTGACGTAACAAAACTCGGACTTTGCCGATCATTCCAGGTGCCCCAGGTATTCCTGTCGGAAACAGTTTTTGACAACATGTTAGTTGCCTATGGGATAGCCGAACAGGTTGGATGGAATTTGTTCAGGCCGATACATACGGATGAGCGGGAGCATAGGGTAGATCAGCAACTCAGCCGTTACCAGATCTCCGATTACCGAGACACTCCCGCTTCTGCTTTGCCGCAGGGAGTCAGGAAACTTCTGGATATTGCGATGGCAACTGTTCGCAACCCTAAACTGGTAATGCTCGATGAGCCCACAAGTGGAATTAGTGTGGAAGAAAAATTTGACCTAATGGACATCATTATGGAAGCTCTTCGTCAAGAGTCTACGACAGTTATGTTCATTGAACACGACATGGAAATCGTAGAACGCTTTGTCGATCGGGTGTGGGCATTTTATCAGGGCGAAATCATTTGCGATGCGCCAACGGCGGAAGCGATGGTTGACGAAAAAGTGCGAGAGTTTGTCATCGGGCAAGAATACCACCCGGCACACCTCCAAGGAGACGCAAATGCTTAATATTCAGGGCATAGACGTCAATATCGGTGCAACTCCAATTTTGCGGAGTGTTTCGCTTGAAGTACCGTCAGGAACAATGTGCGGACTTATTGGCAGAAATGGGGCTGGAAAAACTACGTTCATGCGCGCCGTTATGGGTGCGCTTGATGCCAAAACGGGTGGCATGGAATTCGACGGGGAAAACCTGCTTGCGGCGCCGGCTCATCGTCGTGCGCACATTGGTATTGGCTTCATGCCGGAAGACCGACGTTTGGTTCCTCAATTGACGGCGGAGGAAAACATCCTCCTACCCACTTGGACAACCAAGATAGATGGAGCGCAAGACCGACTAGCATGGATCTACAAGCTTATGCCTGAGGTTGAGGAATTCCGAAATCGGGGTGCAACTGAGCTGTCTGGTGGTCAGCAGAAGTTCGTTGCGTTTGCCCGAGCGCTGATGGTCGGTACCAAGTTGCTGATGTTAGATGAGCCCTCTGAGGGTATTGCACCAGTATTTGCTCAACGGATGGTCGAGATTATGGCGAACCTGAAGGAGGAAGGGGAATCAGTTCTAGTTGCCGAGTCCAATGACAAGCATATTAGTGACCTTCTAGATAAAACATTCGTTATCGAACGCGGATCGATCATTAGCGGCTAAAGATAGCAGAACTTTTTTGTGCGGCAGTGATTGGACCATAGGGCCCCAGCCCCATGTAAAAAGGCTTAATATGTTGAGCGCGGTATTACTTGTTGTTTTCATGTCCAGTTAACGAGAATGTCGAGCAAATATTGACCGTTAGAACGTCTCAGGTAGAGGCTTGAACGGACCACGTTTAGCGGCGGTTTCAGCGCACCTGTTTTTTTAACTAACGACCATTTCTGAAGTGAGCATGTTCCTAAAGGAAACAAAAAGTTGAGTGGGAACTGTGTTATTTGGTCATGATTTCGAAGGCGATTTTTCCTGGACCTCAACCTTACAGTAATAGTCATAGTAGCACTTCTGGTTGCTGGCGGGGTTAAGGGGGTCGTGGGGTTGGGCCTGCCGCTGACTGCCATATCAATCATGGGTGCCTTTATAGATCTCCGCACAGCGATCACTTTCATAGCAATACCGGTTGTCGTGACAAATCTTTATCAAGCATTTGAGGGCGGGCGCGGGTTCGAAATGCTCCGAAAATACTGGATCATAAACTCCTATGCCGTCATCGGTACTATTATCGGTGCGCAGATCCTATTCTTGGTTAGTCCCAGAATACTTACAACCATACTGGGCGTCGTCGTTGTGATCTATGTTCTTATCAATGCGACCCGATTTCGCATTCGTATTTCAGAACAAACTGATCCTTGGGTGGTGCCACCGCTCGGTCTACTATCTGGTTTATTGACGGGCACCACAGGGTCGGTCGGTATTCCCGTAGCCCTATACCTACAAGCTAAAGATATTGATAAGGAGAGCTTCCTCCGTGCAATCGCGCTAACGTTTCTCATCAGTGCGACGGTTTTGTTATTTTCCTTGGCTGAGAAAGGGGCATTTAATCAGGATATTCTTATCGTTTCCGCACTTAGCCTCGTGCCAGCATTTGTCGGTATGGTAATCGGACAGCGATTACGTAGTCAGCTATCCGAGAGCCGTTTTCGGCAATTCGTATATCTATTCTTGCTGATTTCGGCTGTGAACCTCATTCGCAAAGGCGTACTCTAAATTTCAGTATTAAGGTCTAGCTTTAGCCTTTGATGTCGGCCATCGGGGCTTTCGGTTCGTATAAGGATTTGTCTATGGGTAAACTCCACAACAGTTTGGTATTTTTCTATAGTTTCCTAGCCTGAGCGGCCTTAAATCTGAGGAATGAAAGGCAGTATTGAACTGGTTCGGATTCTTTTTATGAGCCGCGGGCAGTAAATGCATTAAGCCATAAACTTGTATTCCTGAAAGGTATCGAATGCTTGTCGTTTCTGCCCTCGCAGCTAATTCTTATAACGCTATTCCCCCACCGATACGCGGCGTAATGTTAATGATGGTATCCGCGATGGGCGTTGTCGCCATGAACGTCTCAATCCGCCAGATCGCTGACGAGATTCATCCGTTCATGATCGCGCTTCTTCGGCATTCTATTGGCGTCTGTCTTCTTGCGCCGATGATCCTACGTCGCGGTCACAACCCGCTTCGGACAAACCATCTTCCGCTGCATGCGCTGCGGGCTCTATTTAATGTGATCGCGATGCTGGCTTATTTTATGGCCCTCACGATGGAGCCGCTGGCCAAGGTGGTTGCACTTACCTTTACTGCCCCGCTTCTCGCCACCGTCGGAGCATTATTAATACTTGGCGAGAGGGTTACGCGACCCCGTTACGGAGCGCTGATTATTGGTTTGGTAGGGGCGCTTATTATCCTGCGACCTTGGGAGGTAGAAATCGGTGCAGGCTCTCTACTTCTATTGCTATCCTCCAGCACTTGGGCCATGGCTCTGGTGGTGATCAAAGTGCTATCTCGGCATGACAATCCGGTGACTATCGCGCTGTATGCATCACTACTACAAGTTCCGATTTGCTTAGCTGTGGCTCTATTTTTCTGGACATGGCCGACCCCATATCAATGGTTCTTTATCGTTTTAATAGCGATATTTGGAAGTACGACACAGATCTGTTTAGCCCAAGCATTTCGGGAGGCTGATGCGACGGTCGTTTTACCAGCCGATTTCACAAAACTAGTTTTTGCCGGCCTCGCTGGTTGGATATTTTTCGCCGAACTTCCCGAAATCTGGATTTGGGTCGGTGGCTCGATAGTGTTTATCGGGGTTTTCTTGAACGTTTGGTTCGAGAAGCAGGCAAGGGACACTGATGGTCTTGCGCAGGTCGGCGAAGTTTCGCAGAATCCGCAAAATAATAACGAAAGACCGCCATGAATGAGATTGTATGGGGAAGTTTCACCCAAAAAGAATTAGATCGTAATTACGATCAATCATCCCTCGTGCCTAATGTCGGGGAATTTATGCAACAAAATGCCATTGATAGCGCAAAAATTCGAGATGAACTCGATATTATCGCTAACGTTCGATACGGGCCAACGTTACTCGAACGTTTGGATATATTTCCGGTGTCCCAGACTGGGGCGCCGGTGGCAATTTATCACCATGGTGGTGCTTGGACACGCTCAGATAAAGACCAGTGTTCATATGTTGCCCCCGGTCTGGTGGCGGCGGGTGTCAATGTGCTAGTACTCGATTTTGCTCTAGCTCCCGCTGTATCTTTGGATGAGATTGTCCGCCAGAACCGTGCTGCAATAGCCTGGGCGTGGCATAACGCTGGCGAATATGGCTGGGATAGAAATAAAATTCATAGTATCGGACATTCATCGGGTGGACATATTTGCGGCATGATGCAGGTAACGGATTGGGAAGGTTTTTACGGACTGCCCACAGATGTCATTAAGAGTGCCGTCGCATGTAGTGGAATGTATGAACTGGAGCCTGTGCGACTAAGTCACCGAAACAGCTACCTCGATCTCACCGACCAGGGAGCGGCGCGTAACAGTTCTATCCGCCATATTCCAAATTACGGCCCGCCTCTTACGATGGCGTGGGGTACTGGCGAATTGGATGAATTCCAACGCCAAAGCCGAGAATTTGCGGTGGCTTGGGAGGCTGCGGGTCACCAGGTTAAAACTTTTATCCTCGAGGACCTGAATCACTTTGAGGTAGGACGGGAAATATTTAATCCAAAACAGCCGGTCTTTCAGAATATCTTAAGTAATATTGGTGTTTAGGCGCACGCTAAGAGAATTTGATATAAACATATAGAACATTCCGAATCTACCTAGGAGAGAAAAATGGACGGAGCCGGACCGGGTGCTGCCTATCAGGCGATCACCGTGAAACCCTATTCGCCGGCTATCGGTGCCGAGATCGGCAATGTCGACCTGACGAAGCCGCTAACCGATCTCGAACTCGACGAAATCCGACGCGCATTCACCGAGCATATGGTTCTGTTCTTTCGAGATCAAGAAATCAGCTTTGATGATCATGCGCGGTTTGGCGAATATTTCGGAACCTTAGGACAGCATGTTGGTAAAAGGACTAACAGTCAGGCGACCGATGATATTCGTGTCCGAAAATTCTATGCCGACGGCGAGACACCCCGGGTATCCGGGAATGTTTGGCATACGGATCAGTCCTGTGCACCGATACCGCCATTGGCGAGTGTTCTCTATCTACACACTCTTCCACCCAATGGTGGCGGCGATACTGGCTTCGCAAGTATGTACGCAGCCTACGATGCACTTTCCCAGAATATGAAGGACTATCTTGATGGACTAACGGCGCATCATGACGGCACTCGTCAGTTTGGTGCCGGTACTCCTGAAGCCAACCATCCGGTGGTCGTAAGTCATCCTGAAAGCGGCCGAAAACTGCTATATGTGAATGAAGCTTTCACGGCTTATATTAACGAGGTGTCGCGTGAGGAGAGTAAAGCAATTCTAGAATTTCTCTATGATCACCAGAAACGGCCGGAGTGGAGCACCCGGTTCCGGTGGGAGCCGCATTCCATCGCTTTCTGGGACAACCGCTGTGTTCATCACCGAGCGATTTCGGATTATCTTCCACACGTGCGTTCGGGTTACAGGATACAGGTGGAAGGAACGGAACCACCCGTCGCAGGCTAACGGCGCAGGATATTTACGTGTCGGCAGACCGGGGAAGACTTTAACGAATTTAGCGCCTGATTTTACAGCGTCTGAGGCCATTGTTTTAGTTGTCCCGGCCAAAGCGGTGCAAGCCTGCGCCGTTAGCCTTTAACCAACTGCGAGCCTGACCCACGTCCGAGCATAGCGTATCCACCAGCGCCCAGAAAGGTGCGCTATGATTGAGTTCGCGGAGATGTGCGACCTCGTGGGCAACAACATAGTTCAGTATATCCTCAGGTGCCATTACTAAGCGCCATGAGAAATTGAGGTTACCGACTCGAGAGCAACTACCCCAGCGGGACCGCGTGTCCCGCAAAGAAATCTTTGCATGCCTGCAGCCTATTTTTTTTTCCATTTCCTCGACACGGGGTCTTATTTCATCCATCGCCCTATAACGAATCCATCTTCGAACACGGCCCGGTAGCGTCTCTTGCCGCCCGCCGACTATAAGCTTGCCGTTCACTAACCTTGGCAGTGCGGAGAAGGAATCTATCCGCCGGATGATTACTTGTTTCCCCAAAAGTGGAAAAACTGCCCCATCGGCAAATGGAACGGCGGACCCAATCCTCGATAACTGCTCCGCGATCCAATCAGTTTGAGAGGCAGCGAATCTCAATCCTTCGGATGCCATTGCACCGGTCGGAAGAACGATTTCGACATTGCCGTCGAAAACGCTTACATGCAGTAAAATCCGCTGGGCGCGTTGGCTACTGCGAATATGTACTGGAATTCTCTGACCATTCGTCAGCAAGAGGGGTTCAGATGCTTTGGTTATATCTTCACCCCTGGCTTCAGCTGGTACATTCGGAGAACGCATAGGCTGCCAGCCAACGGCACAATTGCTCCGAGGCCGAATACCCAACTGAGGGCATATTTGACAGTCTCGGGTTCGGTTCCTTCCACAAGACCAGCTCCATTTGCAATCAAGCCCGCAATAGCGGCGCCATAGGCGATACCAATCGATCTCATCGCTGGGGCAGCGGAGGCTGTAATCCGAGATTCTGTGTTGCCTGCAGCAGCAAGCGCCCAAGAGATGGAGTGGACATTGGTCATTCCAACACCAGTCCCGGCAAGGGTAATGAAGCCAGTAAGTACCCAAATCGAGGTCTGACCTAATGTAATTGCTATACCCAGAATGGCGAAAGAGGTAAACATCAGCCCGCTTGCGCAGGCGATCCTAGTCCAGCGTTCTCCCCATCCTGCGGTAAAGAGAGAACCGAAAGTCCAAGCGATAGAGAAAACTGTCAGCACATAACCAATCCATAGCGGATCGAGAAGATAAATCTGACTTAACGCTAACGGCATAAAAATTGTTATTGGCGTGTAAGCGGCTGATAGCAATAAGAAAACCCAATATGCGGTTCCAACCGGTGAGAAGAGAGAAAGCACTTGCCGGGGAAATAGATTTTCTTTCACCCGATCGAGGCGCAGAGTGAATATTAAGCAGAGGACGCCCGCGGCAACGAGGGAGATTCGGGATACAAAATCACCAAATTGTCCCGACGCGCCGACTAAAACAACTGAAGTGCCAAGGAGCAATAACCGACGATAGGGTAATCGGTGTTTTGCCCCCTGCTCGCCGTCGGGTATGACTTTCCAAGCTGCGAGAATGAATAGTATCGTTAAAAGGCTGGTGGTCAGAAACGCTCCCCGCCACAGTCCGATATTTCCCCATATGCCACCGATTAAGGGCCCGACTACAGCAGCTATACTCCAAGTCGTTGTGATGGTTGCCAAGACTCGGGTCCGCAGCCGTCCAGTATAAAGATCGTTTACGAGGGTCATCGACTGCGACATCATCAGACCACCGCCAATACCTTCGAGCATTCGGAAGGCTAGTAGAGTTGCCATATTGGGAGATGAGGCACACCCCAATGCGCCAAAAAGAAAAATCAACCCCGCAGTTGCATATCCTTTCCGACGCCCCAGCATCGCCCGAACGTATTGTCCGCTTGCGGCCCCCATGACGGTACCGACCATATAAAGCATAGTTGTCCATGCGTAGAACTCCACACCGCCGATTTCCGCGACTACCGCCGGCATGACCGTGGTTATGACGAATATATCAATAGCGTGGACGCCGATGCCGACATTGAGCAGAATAGTGTAAACTCCGAGCATACCCCGGAACATATCCACCCAGCCGGTGCCACCTTCCGGGGGCGCTTCTTCTGTAGTTGTCATACTCCCAGTCTAGGAGGGTTGACACAGAATCCCTAATATTGAGGGTATGCAAGCTTACAGTGAAGGTGGTTAATTTTACTTTATCGTGTCAGGGATTTCGTCACCCACTGTCGAAGCGTATCTGGTATATCAATTATTCTGTACTGACATCGAAATGCGGTGAAAAATGTCTGAGAGCCTAATCTTCGCACTTGTAATAGCACTAACTGTTTACATGTTCATGCGGCGGCTACGGATGATGAAGAAACAGAAAAGGATAAGAGCAGAGGAAGGGACAGGTAGTAAGAGGCCACTTGACGATCCTGGCAGTATGCCGAGGCTAGGATCGCCCGGTACGATCACTCGAGAACAGATAAAGCAGTTGAAAAACAACGATTTCACGCCTGAGAGACAATGGAGCAAGGAGGAAGCTCAGCTTATCCTTGATACCGTCACCTACCTACGGGCAGTAATTTACGAGGCCACGGGCGAAGCTACTGCTCCGATAGACGTGCAGAACCAAATTCTCAAATTCATTCTGACAGATAACTGTTTACGCGAGTATGTGTATGAATGGGGTTTAAACCAGACCCGGGACGATAAGGCAGCTCCACAGCCCACACTTGACCATGATGAATTTTATCAGCAGGTAGAAGCCGAAGTCTTGGAACGATGGGAGTCATCTTGATTAACGTCCCTAACAAAACCGGTCGACACCCGAGTTTAACAACTGACGACTTTAATTTCGAACTACCGATTAACCTGATAGCTCCTGAACCAGTTCGGCCCCGGGATTCTGCACGAATGCTGGAAATCTCTGAAGCATTAATTGACAGGACGGTGTCGGACTTGCCAGATTTGCTGGGGCCAAAAGACATTCTTGTCATCAACGATACCCGCGTGATACCTGCACGTCTAAAGGGATCTCGTCGGGGTGCGAGCGTGGAGGTGACCCTGCACAAAGTAGAAGCTGATGGAAGATGGCGAGCCCTTGCGAGGCCGGCTAGAAAGCTTGCTCTCGGTGACGTGATTGATTTTGCCGATGGATTCACAGCCCGGGTGGACGGTAAAGGTGCGAGGGGAGAGATTCTCCTTTCTTTTTCCGGCAGTAACGATCTTTTTGCTGCACTGGAACGATATGGAGAAATGCCCCTTCCACCCTATATTGCACGCGATGAAGGCGGGAGAATAGAGGATAGCGAAGACTACCAGACGATCTACGCGGTTAATAAGGGCGCGGTCGCTGCGCCGACGGCAGGTCTCCATTTTACCGAACGGCTGATGAGAACTATCCGTAGTACAGGCGTAAGTTTCGCTACCGTTACACTTCATGTTGGTGCAGGCACGTTTTTACCAGTCACCGTAGATCGTATAGCGGACCATAAAATGCACAGTGAATGGGGGTGTATCAGTTCTGAGGCCGCGGATGAGATCAATATGGCGCGAGCGGCCGGTGGCCGAGCTATTGCCGTTGGAACGACGTCGCTGCGTCTGATGGAGAGTGCGGCGAATTTAGATGGAGAAATTATACCATTCGAGGCGGACACCGAAATTTTCATCACGCCAGGCTACAAGTTTCGCACTGTCGATGCCCTTATGACAAACTTTCATCTACCGCGTTCTACATTATTTATGTTGGTATCAGCATTTGCGGGGCTGAATCGAATGAGAAATGCTTATGCGCATGCGATTTCTTCAGAATACCGCTTTTATTCATACGGGGACTCTAGCTTTATCCATCGGGCCGACCGCGATGTCTGAGAGTTTTGATGTCTGAGTTCAATTACGTTGTCACAGGTAACGATGGCCGAGCCCGGCGGGGTCGATTGACCACAGCGCATGGAGCGGTCGAAACGCCCGTATTTATGCCCGTCGGGACGGCTGGGACAGTAAAGGGAATGACTTCAGAGGCGATCCAACGTACTGGCGCGCAGATCGTCCTCGCAAACACCTATCATTTAATGCTCCGACCGGGTGCAGAGCGTGTCGCTAGGCTCGGTGGTTTACACCAATTTATGGACTGGGAGCGGCCCATCCTGACGGACTCGGGTGGTTTCCAAGTGATGTCGTTAACGGAGCTACGGAAGCTAGATAACGAAGGTGTAGAGTTTCGGTCGCATATCGATGGCGCTAAATTCATGCTGACTCCGGAGCGTTCGATCAAAGTCCAAAATCAACTCGATGCCACAATTACGATGGTACTAGACGAGTGTACCGCCCTTGGTGTGGATAATGCCTCGGCGGCAGAATCGATGCGATTATCGATGAATTGGGCTTCCAGATGCCGAGATGTCTTCATAGAGAGGCCTGGTTATGGCCTGTTCGGTATAGTTCAGGGTGGTATATATCCAGATCTCCGTCTTGAGTCGGCCGCGGTTCTGACTGATATCGGTTTTGACGGCTATGCGGTTGGCGGGTTAGCTGTTGGCGAAGGACAGGACGAAATGTTTTCCGTGTTGGATGTCACAGTACCCGAGTTACCAGACTGCAAACCCCGATATCTTATGGGTGTTGGAACACCCGCTGACATCGTTGGTGCGGTTCGGCGTGGTATTGATATGTTTGATTGCGTACTCCCGACCCGCTCCGGTCGCACTGGCCGGGCATTCACTCGGCGCGGTGTCTTAAATATTCGAAATGCTCGCCATGCTGATGACCCACGGCCCATCGACCCGGAAAGCCACTATCCCGGCGTAAGCACCGTTAGTCGGGCCTATCTACATCACCTTTTTAAGGCGAAGGAAATGCTCGGACCGATCCTTCTTACCCTACATAATCTCCATTACTACCAAGAATTGATGGTCGGTATCAGGGGTGCAATAGAGTTGGGTGCCATGGATGACTTTGCTGCATTATTCCATATAGAGCAAGCGCGCGGCGATATCGAGCGTATTTAGTATGCAAACACCACTCGACCCAAAAGATTTCATCCGGGACCGTGCCTTGGCGCTTGGCTTTGATGTCGTCGGTTTTTCCGGGGCAGACAACGGCGACGCTGGTAGACATCTCAAATCCTATATTGAATCTGGGTTTCACGGCGATATGGGGTGGATGGCTTCTACAGAAAATAGACGACGGTCTCCTCGAGAGCTTTGGTCTGATGTGGAGACAATCGTCGCGGTCGGCGTCAATTACGGTCCGGCAGAGGATCCACTGGCAATAAAGAAATTCACCGACCGCGGTGCGGTTTCCGTTTATGCCCGGGGGAAAGACTATCATGACATTCTGCGAAAAAAACTTCGCCGCTTAGCTACGGATATCGCTAAAGATTGCAGCTGCGAGGTGAAGCTATTCGTCGATACGGCCCCCGTGATGGAAAAGCCAGTCGCACAGGTGGCTGGCATCGGCTGGCAGGGAAAGCATACTAACCTAGTATCCCGGAACTTTGGCTCTTGGCTATTTTTAGGTGAGGTGTTCACCACCCTTAAGATTCCACCTGATACAGCCGGCCAAGACCAATGTGGAGCCTGTCATCGGTGTCTAGATGTCTGTCCGACTAACGCGTTTCCAGCCCCATATCGACTCGATGCGACGCGATGTATCTCTTATCTGACCATCGAACATAAAGGCCACATCCCTTTGCAGTTCCGCGCCGCTATCGGCAATAGAATATATGGCTGCGACGACTGTCTCGCAGTCTGTCCTTGGAACAAATTCGCTCGAGTAACACAACACGGAGAATTGAGGTCGCATATTCATCTGACACGACCATTACTCCGCGACCTAATGTCCCTTGATGAAGAATCTTTTCGTGAAGTGTTCTCAGGATCTCCTATTAAACGACTCGGGCGAAATAGGTTCATCCGAAATGTACTGATTGCCGTCGGAAATAGTGCAGACAGGGCCCTGCTGGCTGACACGGAGAAAAGTCTGGCCGACATGTCACCACTGGTCCGGAGCATGGCGGTTTGGGCATTATTCAGGTTAGCCACGACAACAGAATTTTCCCAATTTCGTGAGAAATACGCATGTATGGAAACCGACGTTGATGTCCTACTGGAGTGGGATAACGGGCTTTAAGTATCATTCATCAAACTTAACCAGCAGAAGAACTCGACCTACAGTTTTGTCCTGACGTATGAATTCGGCCTGAGGTGGTTTAAGTATGCGCTAGGTACGGTCGATATTTGCTAATGGGGCACAATACATTTTCCAACTATTAATTAACGAATATTTGATTAACTATCGACTCTATGCTGACACCTGAGGGGTGTAGATGTCTTTTAACACATTCAAGTCAAGATCGTTATCAGGCCTTGATCGGAGAATATCGATTGCGCCAATGATGGATAGAACAGACCGGCATGATCGGTACTTCCTTCGCCTGATTTCGCCGTCCGTTCTATTATACACAGAGATGATCACTACCGGCGCGATCCTTCACGGGGATCGTGACCGGTTCCTAAAATTTAATGTTGAAGAACATCCGGTTGCCTTGCAGCTAGGGGGAGCGGATGCGGATGACCTTGCTCGTTGCTCCGAAATAGTGGCTAAATATGGCTATGATGAGATAAATTTAAATGTCGGCTGCCCCAGCGACCGAGTTCAAAATGCCCGTTTCGGTGCTTGCCTCATGAAAGAACCGGAGATTGTATCCGCCGGTGTAAAGGCAATGCGCAGGGCAGTGGATATACCGGTTACAGTTAAGACCCGTATCGGGGTCGATGACTGCGATACCTGGGAGGATTTTATACATTTTGTGGAAACTGTCGCCGACGGAGGATGCGAAACATTTATAATACACGCTAGAAAGGCATGGCTTCATGGACTTAGTCCCAAGGAAAACCGTGAAATACCTACCCTTTGTTACGATATCGTTTACCGACTTAAACAACTGTATCCTGAGTTTTCGATTTCTATTAATGGGGGAATCAAAACGATCGCAGAGACGATCTCCCATTTGAAGCATGTGGATGGGGTAATGATTGGCCGCGAGGCCTACGAGAACCCTTGGTTACTGGCTGGTATCGAAAAAGAAGTATTTGGAGGGGGCCCATTCACCGACCGGGGGTCGGTGCTAAATGGATATATCGATTATATCGATCAGCAAATGGCGGCAGGCGTCCAATTTTATGCGATGGCACGACATGTTCTTGGACTTTATCGAGGTGTCCGAGGCGCTCGTCTATGGAGGCGCCATATCAGCGAAAAAGGTTCACGACCAGGCGCTAACGGTCAAATTCTCAGGGACGCATCTGCAAATGTGCTTGCAATGGGCTCATGAGATGGTTTTCCAAGAACGGGGTTACGATACTATTCCAGCGGTATGTGTTCGGCGGGAGCATCCACTTTGCGTTGCGGCCTTCTAATCGTACGTAGGAGATGCTTTCATATGTTCCGTACTCTGTAAACAGGCATGCAAAGCCTCTGGTATCGGCCATTTTAATTCATAAGCGAAAGGGTCAAGTAGAGTGTGAAAGGTATTGGATGTCGGATAAATATTAAGTTGGTTCCCGGGTCTTGACCCGGCCCCCGGGACGCGGCATTCAAATTGGTAAAATCCAACTACACAGAGCTGTTTATGGAAGCCATCATCTATCATAATCCTCTATGCTCAAAATCGCGCGCTACGCTTGCGCTCCTCAAAAAGAAGGGTGTGTCTCTAGAAATCATCGAGTATCTCAAGACGCCACCGTCAAAAATTGAGTTAGCCAACATTCTAGATAAGCTTTGCATGGAACCGAGAGATCTAATGCGCAAGAAGGAAGAGAAATACGAGGCACTCAACCTTGCGGATAGGAGCCTCGACCGTGGATCATTGATAGAGGCTATGATAGAGCATCCAATACTTATCGAACGACCGGTGGTAGTGATCGGTGCGAAATGCGTTCTGTGCCGTCCGCCAGAGAACGTATTGGAGATCCTGTGAGACTACTTTTTCACCGAGGTGTCATGATTGGCATTTTTGCGATGTCATTTATTGTTTTGGTATCGAATGTATTGGTCCAGTTCCCGATCAATGACTGGCTGACTTGGGGGGCGTTCACATATCCGGTCGCGTTTCTGGTGACTGATTTAACTAATAGGGCGTTGGGGTCAGTGAGGGCAAAGCAGGTAGTATGTGCAGGATTCGCGCTCGCCGTTCTCCTGTCAGTCGTGTTCGCGACACCGCGGATTGCAGTTGCGTCAGGGGCGGCATTCTTGGTTTCCCAGTTGGTTGATGTCCATTTGTTTGAACGCCTGAGAGAGAGGGGAGGATGGTGGACCGCGCCGCTGTTGTCGTCCGGAGTGGCCTCCGTAATCGATACAGGGTTATTCTTCTCTATTGCATTCGCAGGTTTGGGCTTGCCATGGATCACTTGGGCAGTTGGCGACTTCGCCGCAAAGTTGTGCGTCGCGATCGCAATGCTGTTACCTTTTCGAGTATTAATGAGGATGACGCGGCCCCAAGAGGCCTAGAATAGGGATATTAAGCAGGGATATTAACTATGATGGATGGCAGCTCGGTAGATGGAAAAGGTATTGGCGCTCGCGTCCTTCGAAAGGAAGATGCCCGCCACTTGGCAGGCAGAGGTAAATTTACTTCTGATTTTAAGCGCCCCGGACAGCAAGATATGGCATTCGTGCGCGCACCCGTTGCCCATGCTCGGATCAATAAAATAACAAAGCCCTCTGGTTTTGAAAACGTCGTATTTACGCCGGAGGATATGTCCGATCTAAAGCCTATGCGCGCTCCATCCAAACTGCCCGGGTATAAAGCGTCCGACTACCCGGCACTTGCTATTGGAAAGGTTCGGTTCGCGGGTGAACCCGTTGCGGTCTGCGTCGCGGATTCGCGTGCTCAGGCGGAAGACATCGCTCAGATGGTAGAGGTAGATTACGACGTTTTACCCGTCGTGACGGACATGTTAGCGGCGAAGGAATTTGATGCGCCCCTGATACACGAGGAATGGGATAACAATATTGTTTTCGAAACTTACTCCGATGACGATTTTTCGAAAATCGAGGACGAGGCGACTATTGTTATAAAGCGCGAGTATCGCATGAACCGTCAGGCTATGAACCCTATGGAGGGCAAAGCTGTCTTCGCCGAATGGGACGATCGACAAGATCAGCTAATGATGTGGACCTCTACACAGGTGCCGCATCTGATCCGCACAGGGTTGGCCGAGTTCCTCAATCTTGAACAGCGTCAGGTAAGGGTAATTGCACCCGATGTTGGTGGTGGGTTTGGCTGTAAGGCTTTACTTCAACCCGAGGAACTTATTGCAGGCTGGTTAACACGCAAATTGGAATGCCCCATCCGCTGGATCGAGGATAGGCGCGAACATTTAGTTACTGGAGCGAACTGCCGAGAACATCATTATCATATCACTCTACACGCGACGCCAGATGGCCGTATGCTCGGATTAGACTGCGATGTTACCGTCGATGCTGGTGCCTATTCGGTTTATCCTTTTACCAACGGGCTGGAAGGTGCGATGGCACACGGTAATCTGCCTGGACCATACGATCTCAAGGTCTATCGCTGCCGTACTCAGACTATGGTTACCAATAAGCCCGGACTTATGCCCTATCGGGGCGTGGCCCGTCCCGGCGTCTGCTATGCAATGGAAATGACAATTGACGCGCTAGCTCGTGAAATTGGGATTGAGGCACATGAAATTCGTATGAAAAATATGGTCCCTGAGAGCGCGATGCCATTTATGTCGATTGCCAAGAAGCATTTCGACAGTGGAAATTATGCAAGAAGTGTAGAGATGGCGGCCGATATGATCGGTCTGAAAGAAATCAGAACGGCACAGGCTAAAACGGATGCTGACGGACGACTCATTGGGGTCGGAATGGGTGCCTATGTCGAACAAACAGCACATGGCACCTCAGTGTTTTCCAGCTGGGGTGTCGCGATGGTACCTGGTTACGAGCAGGCAACTGTCCGGTTAACACCCGACGGAGGGCTTGAGTTGCGAATAGGTGTGCAAAGTCATGGACAAGGGATGGAAACGTCGATGGCCCAGATGGCCTATGAAGTACTGGGTATTGATCCCGATAACGTGATGGTGACCCATGGTGATACAGGGCTAACGCCCTATTCCACCGGTACCTATGCATCTCGGTCAATGGTGATGGCTGGCGGCGCAACGGCGAGGGCTTGTCGGGTTCTAGCCGAGCGGATGGAAATTATCGGTGCACATCTGCTACAGTGTGAGAAGACCGCGGTTAGTATAGTCGGTGGCAAAGTAGTCAGCGGCAAGGGTGAAGTGTCTTTTGCCGAGATCGGTCGTGTCTGGTACCTGAATCCTGATGAACTTCCGGAAAATGTTGATCAGGGCGGCGTTGAAGTGACCATGGGCTATCGTCCAGAGCCCGATTCGGGAGCATTTACTTACGCTAGCCATGCCTGCAAGGTATCCGTCGATATAGAAACTGGAAAGGTCAAGGTACTTGATTATGCTATCGTCGAGGACTGTGGCACTATGGTAAACCCGATGATTGTTGAGGGCCAAACATATGGTGGTGCGACTCAGGGTATAGGCACAGCGTTGCTAGAGGAGAGTCCATATGATGACATGGGCAACCCCAGCGCTTCGACTTTCGCCGACTATATGATGCCCAGCGCGACTGACGTGCCACGCTACCGGATTGATCACATGGAGAGCCCTTCGCCGTTTACCGAGTATGGGATTAAGGGTATGGGTGAGGGGGGGACTATCCCGACGCCTGCCGCGATCGGGAACGCAATTAATGATGCATTAAAGCAGATCGGTGCGGAGGTAAAGGAAACGCCGTTTACTCCGCGCAGGGTGCGAGCGGCGATCGAGGAGGCGCGGATGAATCGACAGGGAGAAGCGGCATGAAACCCGCGAAATTTGAGTTTCAACGGATGAATTCGTTGGAAGATGCGATAAAGGCGTTAGGAGAAGCAGAAGGTGAAATGCGGATCCTTGGTGGTGGTCAATCACTCGGGCCGATGATGAACCTCCGCCTTGCGCAACCAGACTTTGTTCTAGATCTAAGCAGCGTCAACGGGCTAGATAATATCGATGAAAAAGGTGGCAAACTTAAGATCGGAGCCCGCGTTACGCATGCGCGTATAGAGGACGGTGAGGTGCCCGGTACGACCGGGGCCTATATGCAATTCGTCGCGTCAGGTATTTCATATAGGTCTGTTCGTAATCGTGGTACCGTAGGTGGATCCGTAGCTCATTCTGACCCGTCGGCAGATTGGCCGTCGGCACTTCTGGCGCTCGGAGGAGAGGTCCTTGCCGCGGGCCCCAGTGGTTCACGAACGATTTCTTTGGACGGATTTACCATAGGCCCATTTACAACAGGCCTCAGCTGGGACGAGGTGCTAATCGGTTTTGAGCTGCCTATCCTTAGACCGGAAGAAATGTGGGGCTACTACAAAGTTAACCGAAAACCAGGAGAATTCGCCGACGCGATTGGTGCTGTTACCATCGGCGAAGAACCGCGCGCCGTTTGCGGAGCTACGGAGTCCGTGCCATTTCGAGTAATGGAGATCGAGCAAAAGCTGGCAGAGGGTGTTAACGAGATATCTGTGAATGATGTGAGGAAAATCCTTGAGAAATACGATACTGGATTTGATGATTACGAATTACAAATCCACGCTGTCGCGCTGAGCCGAGCTGTACAGAGGGCTTTCGTATGACCGAGATATCCATAAAAATCAACGGTGAAGAAATTGCAACAGATGTCGAATCTCGTTTGTCTTTGGCAGATTTCATCCGTGATCACCGCCGACTGACCGGTACACATCTGGGCTGTGAACACGGCGTTTGTGGTGCTTGTACGGTGCTGATGGATGGGGAACCTGTGCGATCCTGTATAACTCTCGCCGGGGTCTCGAATGGTAGCGAAATCACCACTATCGAAGGCTTCGATGACGACGAACCGATGTCCCAGCTGCGTCAGGCTTTTCATGAAAACCATGCTCTGCAATGCGGCTATTGCACCCCGGGTATGCTAGTGGCCGCGCGTGATATAGTTACTCGCCTACCCGATGCTGAAGAGGATCGGGTCAGGCTTGAACTGGCAGGTAATCTTTGCCGATGTACAGGATATGTGGGTATCGTGAAGGCAATTCTGTCGGTTTTGGAAAAGCGTCGCACCTGAGTGGCGGACCCTGGGGAGGGGTGAAATGCCGGATGGAGAAAAAAGTCAGGGTATTGGTGCCAACGTTCTGCGCAAGGAGGACAAAAGATTTCTGAACGGTCAGGGCCGCTACGTTTCCGATATAGCGCGACCGCGTATGCTCGAAGCCGCAATAGTCCGCAGCACAGTGGCACACGCGAAAAATCTAGAAGTCATAAAACCACATGGTGAAGAGTCGAGAGTATTCACTGCGAATGACATGGCGTCAGAGGGTGTTCAGCCGATCCATGTCGTTTCGAAGTTTCCAGGACACAAAGCTTCGGACTATCCGCATCTCGCGACTGGGAAGCTACGTTTTGTTGGTGAAGCGATTGCTGTTTGCCTAGCAGATACCCGAGCAGCCGCTGAAGACTTGGCTGAAAAGACCGAAATCTCATTCGACCCCCTTCCGCCTGTCATCCAGATGCTGGAAGCTGTCGAAGATCACCCCGCCCTTGTCCACGATGATTGGGTCGACAACGTTATTCTTGACTCCCGGTTCGAAGAGAATACCGGCGATATAAACATGGCAGAGGTCTCGGTGACCCGATCATTACGGATGAACCGGCAGGCAGTCAATCCACTTGAAGGGTCAGCAGTACTAGCAGAATGGGACCCCCGTGATGAGCGTCTAGTGGTTCATAGCGCGTCTCAGATCCCTCATGTTTTAAAAAACGCTCTCTGCGAATGCTTAGGACTGAGACAGAACCAGGTCCACGTGGTCGCACCGGATGTAGGCGGCGGGTTCGGCTATAAATGTGTGCTAATCCCAGAGGAAATCTATATTCCTTGGGTTGCGATGCAAGTGAAGCGGCCGGTGCGTTGGATACAGGACCGTCGAGAGCACCTTGTTACGGCGGCAAATGCGCGCGAGCACCACTATTCGGTCACCCTTCATGCCGATAGGGAGGGTAATTTCATCGGTGTAGAGGCCGACATCATCGTCGACTCGGGCGCCTATTCCGTCTATCCACATTCCAATATTCTTGAATCGACCATGGCGGGGCGTACGCTGCATGGACCCTATAAATTTTCTTCGTATAAAGTACGATCGCGGGCCGTCGCTACTAACAAACCCCCCATTGTGCCGTATCGCGGGGTCGCCCGCCCAGGAATATGCTTCGCAATGGAACTCGCGGTTGATGCGATGGCGCGTGAATTGGGGCGTGAACCCTACGACCTGAGGATGCAGAATCTCGTTCCCGGTGACGCTATGCCGTACAAAACCATTACCGGCGGTGAGTTTGATAGTGGCGATTATCAGGAAGCATTGCGCCGAGCCGGATCACTTATCGATGTGCTGTCTGTCCGTAAGAGGCAGGCAAAACAAGAGGCGGATGGTTGCCTCCTTGGAGTTGGGTTTGGATGCTATATCGAAATGACAGCTCTACAGACTACCGCAGCGGCACTGGCGGGCCTTGCCGCTATTCCCGGATACGAGCAGGCACATGTCAGGTTGACTCCCGACGGTGGACTCGAGATTGGTGTTGGAGTTCAGAACCATGGGCAGGGTATGGAGACTACTCTAGCGCAGGTTGCCTGCGAACGCTTCGGCATGGATATCGATATGGTAGCGGTACGTCACGGCGATACTGCAACCTCGCCGTATTCAACAGGGACGTACGCATCGCGTTCCATGGTAATGGCCGGGGGGGCTATCGCCAGAACCTGCGATATGCTCGGTGAGCAAATTCGGCATATCGGGGCACATCTTCTACAATGTGAGTTTGACGAGACCAGAATAGAGTTGGCCAGCGTTATCGGTCCGTCCGGTAATGTGACCTTCGAGGAGATCGCCCGCG
>CEUL01377353.1_pt1 | contig 21624 bp, 19 predicted proteins | sample 427021 | NCBI WGS metagenome assembly CEUL01 (sample SAMEA2622800, study PRJEB7988) | marine metagenome | isolation source: saline water (ENVO:00002010), including | reverse complement strand
CGCAAGCCATGCGCGGCGAACCCGTCGAGCCAAGGCTGTTTTGGAAAATCGAGAGCGGGGCCGCGCAGCGGCTTATGTTCGCCAACACATGTGTCGATGAGAATGTTGTGTTTCGGTGTGCGCACGACAAAAGTCTGGTAGGTGATGACCAGCAGGTCTTGTGCGGCGTCATAGACCTCGGGTGCCATTGTTTTGAGGTGTAACAAAGCAGTCGCCTTATCAGCGGTCGGAAACATGACAGTCGGTGCGCGCCAGGGACCATCCCGTTCGATAAAGCTGGATACGAGAATATTACCGACATGAAATGGCCGCATTGGGCGTCTCCCTTTTAACTTACAACAGAATACCCGCGCAGATTCAGTCTGGCGATATCCATAGTATGAGACCGGCATAATAGCCAACTTAGAGGGATATATCATAGACACAGGTATTGAGGTTAGATGCGAGATCCTGATCAAGGAAATCATCACCCAGACCAATCATCGCGAGATAGTTTGAGTTAGGTTGAGGTTTACAAATGCCAAGTAATGTCCGCTCTATATTACCGACTGGCCACATAGGGACTGCGATGCTCCCAACGCCATCTGGGATCTGAAAATGTTGGATGATGCGAGTGAGAAAAATATTTCGGGCGAGAATACTCTGAATTTATCGGCCTGGAATGGCCGGGCGGGAGGCCATCAGTGTCTATCAGATATTTGATCGGAGAGAATCAACAATTGAAAACTGACGGTTTTGTCTCATGAGGATGGGGTTCGAACCGGCATTTATTCTATTTAAAGCTATTTTTCTTGCTTGCGCTTTAGATTCTCTGCGTGAGCAATCCAGAGGCCTGAAGCGAAGATCATCGCGCCGCCGATCCAGATAAAAATGTCGGGTATTTCGCCGAACAAAAAATAACCGAAGATCGCGACCCAGATCAGCCTGACGAAATCAATCGGCATCACGACATTGGTCGGGGCTTCCTTCAAGGCAAGGTTCAATAATAGATGTCCTGCGGAGCCGCAGATGCCGACAATCAAGAGCCAGCCAAGCTGTTCCCAACTCGGCCATTCCCAAACAAACAGCGCAGGGACTAGGGATATAGGAATCAGGAGTAGCACCATGTAGGTTGTGATCGTTAGTGCCGAATCCGTGCGGCCGAGGTCCTTGATGATCATTACTGCGCTACCCCATAGCAAAGCTGCGCCGATGGCTAGTAGGGAGCCTACATTCACGGCTTCGAACCCGGGACGCAGGATGACCACCGTGCCAGCAAAGCCAATAAAGATCGCGAGCCATCGCCCTAATCCGACGGTTTCCTTAAAGATGAAGATCGCGAGTACGGTCGCGAAGATTGGTGCTGAGAAGGTCAGCGCCGCGACCTCAGCTAGCGGTGTGATTGATAGCGCGTAAAAGAACATTACCATGGAGACAAAATTGATTATGACCCGCATCGTGTGCGTACCAATCCTATTGGTTTTTAATGGTGCCAAACCGTGTCTCAGAAATAGCGGCATCAGTGCGACAAATCCGAACAGATTGCGGAAGAATACGATGATAAAGGTATCAACGTCCCCGCTAACATGCTTAATTGTTGTGTGCATGCCGGAAAAGGCCAGTGTCGATGCTACCATTAGTACAATTCCGCGCAGGCGGCCGTAATGTGGATCGTTGATAAACGCCTGAAAGTCCAAGCGCGTCAGCCGTATTCATTCAAAACGTGGCGTTGCAACGAATGTTTCAGGATTTCCTCTGGGCCTTCGGTAATGATGAAAGATCTAGAGTCTCGCCATAGTTTTTCTATCGGGAAGTCTGTTGTCAGTCCAAGGCCGCCATACATCTGCATGCATCGGTCAGTTGCTTCAAAACCTTTTCGGTCCCCGAGATATTTACACATGTAGGACTCCCAGCGGATATCATCGCCGGCGTCGTACCTTGACGCAGCAGAGTAACACATTAGCCGGGTTTGATGCAGATCAGCATAGGTATCGACCAGCATCCACTGGATGGCCTGGCGGTCGGCTAGAGGCTTACCGAAGGTGACCCGGTCTTTGGCATAAGAGGCGCCTAATTCGAGGCATCTCTCCATGCAACCCATCGCAAGTGCCCCGTGGCGAAGGCGTCCTGCTGTAATCCAAGTCTGTGCCATTCGAAACCCATCTCCCTCATTACCCATAAGGTTCTTCACGGATACTCTAACATCATCGAAAGCCATTTCGCACGGTTGGTCATCCATCATGGTCTGCTGTTTGCGGAGGACGTTGACGCCGGGCGTGTCTGCGTCAACTAAGATACACGAGATTCCGCCTCTACTGCCTTTTTCAGGGTCTGTAACGCAGATGACCTGAAAAAAATCGGCAGTGTCCGCGCCGGTAATCCACCGTTTGTTTCCGTTGATAATGTATTCGTCACCGTCACGTACCGCTGTTGTTTTCATACTAGCTGGGTCCCCGCCGGCATCGGGTTCCGATTGAGCAAATGCGGGCTTTAGTTTCCCTTCGATGCAGGGTTTCAAATACTTCTCTGTCTGTTCTTCGTTGGCGAATTCGGCAAGTAGGGGGCTGACATCAGGGCCAAATATCCATTTTTTGCGTCGTGGAAAAGCGATCGTGCGGCCCATTTCTTCCCATATGACGACCCGGGCGAGAAGCCCCATATCGAGCCCGCCGAGATGTTTTGGCACATCAACGCCCCAAATACCGAGCTCTCGGGCCCTCGTTTCCAGATTTTCACGAATTTCCGGCACCATTTCTGGTCCTTCATATGCATCGCGCTCGATCGGAATAACTTCGTTATCGATAAATCGCCGAAGTGTTTCCTTCAGCATTCTTAATTCTTCGGGTAGTTGGTAGTCCATTGCCTCTCTCAATCCCCATTGCATCAGGGGATGATGGCGGATCGTCGGAACGCTGTCCAATCGCTTTAGTATAGTTTCACGTTTCTCCGCAAGGGCTTAAGATCAGATTGCATAAACATATTGTGGGGAGTGGCTCAGTGGGCATGGTAATTGATGGCAAGTGGATTGATGATGATGAAAAATACCGGAACCCGACGGGCGGCACATTTGTACGTGCAGAATCCGTTTGGCGTGACACGATCACGGCGGACGGCTCTTCCGGTTTTAAGTCGGAACCTGATCGGTATCATTTATTCCTTGCACCGTCTTGCCCATGGGCCCATCGAACGCAAATAATCCGCCGTCTAAAGGGACTCGAAAATACGATTTCGGCGACTTTGGCTGATAAGCCGAGGGTGCGTAGTTGGGCATATACACAGGGCATTGACGATATTCAGCCAGCCGACAGTGGCATTCTAGAACTTCATGATGTCTATATTAAGGCCGACCCGAGTTATACAGGCCGCGTCACCGTACCAACCTTGTGGGATAGGGAGCGACAGACAATCGTGAATAACGAGTCCTCGGAAATTATTCGGATGCTTAATACTGAATTCGACGAGTGGGCGGAAAATGATCTTCCTGATCTTTATCCCGAGGTGTACAGGACCCGTATCGACGAGCTGAATGACCGCATTTACGAGACCATTAATAATGGGGTTTATCGTTGTGGTTTCGCAAAAACCCAACAAGCTTATGAAGAATATATAGGCCCGATGTTTGAGACTTTGGATTACCTTGAAAAGATTCTTTCTAAACACCGTTACCTCGTGGCCGACTACCCAACCGAGGCTGACTGGAGATTATTTACAACGTTGATCAGATTTGATTTCGTTTACTTCAGCCATTTTAAATGCAACATCCGCCGAATTCAGGATTATCCGTCTCTGTGGAATTACACACTTGAACTTTATCAGACACCTGGGCTTTCGGATGTCATAGACATTTCAGGTATCAAGAGGGGGTATTATGGCGGCCAGTCCGATATAAATCCGACTGGGATCGTTCCTGTTGGTCCGGAAATAAACCTGACCGTACCGCATAATCGGGGGGAGGTTAGTTAGGCGGCCTAACGCGAGATAAATATGGAACTGAGGGATAAGAATCACTTAGGCTTCCTGAAAATCTCTATAGCCGCGCGGGAACTCAAGCTGCAGTAAGTCTTATTTTGGAGAAAGTTTGGTTTCTTTCTTGCCTCAAATTTTCATTCGTTTGGCATTGAGAGAAACAGAAGCGACAGTAATGGGAACTACGTTCGCATAATGTGGTTGGCTAACTAAAAGTAACTTAAGATGTATAGTTTACAGAAGGTCCGAATTGAATTCGAGCTAAATCAAAAGATTTCTAGGCAAATAAGTTTGCGAATTGTGTGGGGGCAAGAGGTTTGATTTTCTGTGTTATTTTATGGTTCTTGATGGATGCGCTAACGGGGCGTCAATGGCGACGGCTTTGACCATCGCAAACACCCGAATACCCGGGGTGATCCCAAGCTCTGAGACGGATTTACGGGTGATCTGCGACCAGATGGTTGCTCCCCCAACATCTATGCAAATGTAGCTCTGTGAATCATCTGTATCGGAGACGGAGATAACCCTTCCTTGAAAGATATTTAGTACGGATACGTCTTCCGGCCTCTTGAGGGCTAGGCTGACGTCACGGGCGCGAACACGTAGACGCACCAATTCGCCGGTTTTCATTGCTTTAGCGGGTAAGCGAAAATTTCCGCCTTGAAAGGATAAGGTTGTTATTCCGAATCTATCGTCCCTGTTCGTTACCCGTGCCGTGATGACGGTCCCGGCATCACCGGTCCTTGTAATTCGAATAAGATCGGGGCGGTTCATAACGTCTTCCACAGGTCCGACGGCGGCTACATGACCATCAGCTAGCAATACCATTGTGTTGGCAAGCTGAAGAACTTCATCTACCGAATGGCTGACATAGACCATTGGTAATCGGAACTGTTCCTGAACGTGTGCAATAAAGGGAATGATTTCGGCTTTAAGTTCCGCGTCTAGAGAAGCAAGCGGCTCGTCCATCAGCAAGACACTTGGGCCTGACAAAAGTGCCCGGCCAATTGCAACACGTTGGCGTTCCCCGCCAGACAGTAAATTTGTGCGCCGGTCAAGCAGGCGAGCAATATCGAGTGCCTCGATTACGTCATCGAAACTCGGCGAGGAACCCCTGACGCCCCGCCACCTGCGTCCGTATTCTAGGTTACGCCGGACGTTCATATGAGGGAACAAGCGTGCATCCTGAAAAACGTACCCGACACGCCGTTGATGTGCGGCTATATCGATGTTTAGCATACCGTCGTAGACCGTTACGTCATCGATCTTGATGTGTCCGGATTCTGGGCGGATTAAACCTGCCATCATCTGGACGATGCTGGTCTTGCCAGCGCCCGATCTCCCGAATAGAGCGGTTATACCGTCACCACAATCAAACCGAGCGTCGATGGATAAATCGCCAAGGGTTTTGCAGACTTCCACGGAAAGACTCATGCGTCAGAAATCCGTTTACGAACTCGGCGAGCGAGCAGTTCAGCTGCAAACATTGCGCCGACAGCTATGATCAACGACAGGACTACCAGTCTAATAGCACCCGATTCTTCTCCCGGTACCTGCGACAGAGTGTAAAGAGAAATAGGAAGCGTCGTGGTTTCTCCCGGAACGGCGGAAACGAAGGTAATGGTGGCGCCAAACTCTCCGAGCGCGCGGGCGAATGCTAAGATTATTCCGACGACGATACCGGTTCCAGAGAGCGGCAGAGTGATCGTTAAAAAGACTTGTAGCGGCCCGGCACCAAGTGTCCTTGCAGCCTGTTCGATACGCCTATCAATTGTCTCAATTGAAAGGCGTATCGCTCGCACCATAAGCGGAAAGGCCATCACCGCGGCTGCGACGGCCGCACCCTGCCAAGAAAATACGACCGTTAAGCCGAAGGTCTCGTATAGCCAGCCACCAAAATATCCGTTTCGGCCAAGCAATAAAAGAAGTAGGTAACCGACAACCACCGGAGGTACCACCAGCGGCACATGAATAAGTGAATCGAGAAGTATTTTTCCTGGAAATTCCAGCCTTGCCAGGATCAAGGCAGTTGCAATTCCCAGCGGTAGGCTGATACCCACAGCCCAGATAGACACCTTTAGACTAAGGAGAACTGCATTAATTTCGACGGGGCTCAGGTCTAGCATCTAGGACTGGTCTCGAACGATGAAGCCAGCTGTGCGATAAAGCGTCCTAGCCTCCGCTGATTTGAGTATAGCGATAAAATCGCCGGTAGACCGATGACCAGAACGAGTACCGACCACTTCGTATTTAATTGATGAATGCAATTCTTTTGGGAATTTCGCAATTATTTGTACCAATGGCACATTCCTCGCATCTGTCTGGTAAACTATACCAAGAGACGCTTCCCCTCTTTGGACCAAGGCGAGTGCAAAACGGACATTATGGGTATAGGCGGTCTGTTTATTTATGCTGTTCCAGATTCCGAGACTTCGAAGTGCTTCACGAGCGTATTGGCCGGCAGGCACGTGTCGGGGATCGCCAAGAGCGAGCCGTCCGCCAGTTGCTAGAATTGCGGGTATCGCTGAAGAGAGATCTTTAATTCTAATTCGTTTCGCATGGGTTGAAGAGATCAATGCGAGCCTATTTTCGAGGACCGAATGTCGAGTCTCGCCGTGCGCGGATTTTTTTTCAATCAGGTAGTCAATCCATTTTGGATTAGCAGAGATGTAAACATCTGCCGGTGCGCCCGCCGAAATTTGGCGGGCTAGGGCACCACTAGAACCGTAAACCACACGGAGCTTTCTGCTGTGTTTTAGGATCCAAAGCTTCTCAATAGAATGGATAACAGGCAGAGTGCTAGCGGCAGCGTAGACGGTGAGCGGTGCCGCTTCAGGTTGTGAAGGCTGGGTTAGTGCTATAAAAGCAAGCGGGACGAATATAAAACGCATACCGTTATTTACCATTGGATATAACGGTTGGACAGGGGGCTAGTTATCGAGCTTCGCAGCCTGTTCGGTCAAGCTGTCTAGTTTTTCCTCTAATACATTTTGATCGAGGCCGCGGGTAATGAAAACTATCCGAGACCGTCTGTCTTCATCCGGCCATTCGGCTAGTTCTGCCGGATCGTGAAACATGTGCTGCACGCCGTGTATTGCGATAGGTTTGTCGCGTCCCGAAATATTGAGAATTCCCTTGATGCGAAGAAGGTTTTCTCCATGTTGTCCGATCAAGATGCGAATCCATGCGACGAAAGCCTCCCAATCGATGGGATCATCTCGAGTCATACAAAAGGCAGAGATCAAGTCATCATGACGGTTTACATCATTGTGATGATGGTTGTGCCCGTGATCGGGATGTTGGTGGTCTGACCCGTTTTCCTTCAAATAGGCTTCGTCTCGAAGCCAACGCTGGACATCTACTGATTTGGTCTTTGGATCATAAAGGCCGGTATCGAGCACCTTATAAGGTGCGATTTCACCCATAATAGCCACCTCTTGGGGTGCCCCGGTATTGAGTGCACTTAGCCGGTCCTTAAGTCCCTTTAGATCGTCGGAAGTGACTAAGTCAGATTTTGTAATTACGAGGCGGTCCGCGACCGCTGCTTGTTTGACAGACTCCTCGTGGCTATCCAATTCGTTCTCGGCGTTGACTGCGTCAATGGTTGTGATGATGCCATCCAAGGCAAATCTTTGGCACACCTGCGGTGCCGTCATTAATGTATGAATAATTGGCGCGGGGTCGGCGAGGCCGGTAGTTTCTATAAGTACGCGGCGGAAATAAGGAACTTCTCCTCTCGAACGTTTAAAAAACAGATCCGATAGTGCGTTTACAAGGTCTCCCTGAACCGTACAGCAGAGACAACCAGCGTTTAACAACACAGTGTTTTCGTCAATGCGTTCTACTAACTGGTGATCTAGACCAATTTCACCAAACTCATTGATCAAGACTGCGGTTTCTACCATCTCAGGGTGTTTAACCAGCTTATTCAGAAGCGTTGTCTTGCCGCTCCCGAGAAATCCAGTTAGCAGAGAAACTTGAACTGGTTCTTGTTTTGGATCGGTTTCAGCCATTTCCGTTTAAGCGGTTGAAGCCCTGCTGAAGATCCTCAATCAAGTCTTCTGGATCTTCTAGGCCGGCATGAATACGGATAAGTTGGCCCTCGTATTCCCATTTGGTGGCCGTACGGTTGCCTCCGGGATTAGAAGGCATGATCAGGCTCTCGAAGCCACCCCAACTCGCACCCATTGCGTAAAGTTCCATTTCGTCGAGCATGGAGTGGATGCTCGGCCTATCGAATTCGTTTTTCAGGACAAACGAAAAAAGACCGCTCGCACCAGTGAAGTCTCGCTGCCAGATATCGTGACCTGGATGATCGGGCAGAGCCGGGTGAAATACCCGCTCAACTTCCGGTCTCGCCTTCAGCCACTTAGCTAATGTGATGCCAGTTTCCATATGTCGTTTGAGGCGTACTGGGAGGGTACGAAGTCCACGAAGTGCGAGATAGACGTCGTCAGGCCCTGAATTTGCGCCTAATACGGATGCAGAGGGACGCACCATTTCCCAATGTTCTTCCGTCGTTGTGATAAGTCCCATCATCACGTCCGAATGGCCTACAATATATTTGGTAGCGGCCATAGCGCAGACGTCAACGCCGTGCTCGAAAGGTTTGAAGTAAATACCTGCCGACCAGGTATCGTCCATGATGACCACACATCCACGCCTGTGGGCTTCTTGAGCTATCGCAGGGATATCTTGCATTTCGAAGGTCTGCGAGCCAGGTGCCTCGACATAAACTATTTTGGTATTATCGCGGATCAGGTCCTTTATGCCCGCGCCGATCGCTGGATCATAATAAGTTGTCTCGACACCGAACCGGCCGACAACATTATCGCAAAAATTCCGTGCAGGACCGTAAACGCAATCTACCATCAAAACATGATCACCTTGCTTTAAATAAGCGAGCATGGCGGCGTTGATCGCGGCGAGACCTGAAGCAACTGCAACTGAGCGATAACCACCTGAGATTGCCGCAAAGGCTTCTTCCAGTGCGTCGTGGGTTGGCGTGCCATGTCGACCGTAGGTGTAAACGCCGGGCTCCCACCGATTCTCGCGTCGACGTTCCATCTCGGCGATGGAGCCCCATGCTATTGTTGAGGCGTGGTACACCGGGGGATTTATTATGCCGTGATTGGCGTCGGGGTCGCGTCCCTTATGAACAATTTTGGTATCTTCTTTCATGGCTCTCGAAAACTTGTGGAAATTAGAATGAGTAACATATAGAGGGTGGCATCAGGATGCTACTGGCGTATCCTCATGGCCTCCCCATTCAGTCCAGGAACCATCGTAGACCGCTACATCATATCGTCCGGTCAAGTAAAGACCCAGTGCCAAAACGCAGGCGGTTATCCCCGAACCGCACGTGGTAACGATCGTGCTAGCCTCGTCGATGCCGGCGGCGTCAAATATAGATTTGAGGTCTTCCGCCGATTTGAACAAGCCAGATTCCTCATCGATTAATTGATTAAACGGTAAATTAAGGCTTTTGGGGATATGCCCTGACCGACATCCCGGGCGGGGTTCTGGGTCGATGCCATTGAAACGGCGGGAGGTTCGGGCATCGAGTAATTGTTCTTGATTATTAATCAAATTCTCCCGGACCTCGTCGATTGAACGTATCATAAGAGTATCTAAGCGCGCGATAAAATTTGTCGCGTGAGTACAGGAACTGGTTTTAGTCAGTGACCGGTTCTCGGCGACCCACTTTTTCTGACCACCATTCAGGATGGAAACCTTATCGTGTCCAAACGCTCGAAGCGTCCACCATACGCGCGGTGCCGTCATCATTTTCACATTGTCATAGACGATGATGTGATGTTCGCTGCCTATGCCTAGCTCTCTCATGTGACCTTCGAATATCGCCTCATCTGGCATCATATGCGGTAACTGAGTATTTGGATCGGAAATTGCGTCGATATCCCAAAAGACGGCCCCAGGGATATGCCCATCATTGTAATTTTCTATCCCGTTACGATCGACGGTAGGAAGATACCAGGTAGCATCGATAATTCGGATCTCACCACTGGAGAGATTGGCGGCTAGCCAGTCCGTTTCAACGAGGGTGGGAATGTCGTTATTCATCTGTTTTCTCACTAAAAAATCAAAATCTAAATTAGCTCGGTGGGACATCGGCTGCAGATACAGAGATTCATTGGGATTGAATTTTAAAGTAGCTGGAATTAATTGCGGTGTGATCGTTATCGCACTTGCCGGAGTTGAGTTTCGGTTGTTCACATCGTAGCTGCAGTCACCACAGTCCTTTGCAAGTTTCTGGGTTTTCATAGAACATATGGTTGTTTAAACCTTTTAGGTTTCTACCAGTAGCGCCCAGTACTTCCAATCACCGAGGTTATTAACCCGACCAAAAGGTTAGTGGTCACCAACACGCGGATTTGATTGAGATTATTGCCAGCCGTTGGGATGTCTCCATCTGCGAGCGCTGCTCGAAAACGCTTGTAGGGCGCAAACCAAAGGTGAAGGTAGATCGCGATCATTATAAGGCCTATCCCATGCATAATATGGACGTGTGTTGGAAGTGAAGAAAAACCTCCCCACACCGCAAAGATCATCCAGTAACCTGTCAATGGAAGGATAATGACCGCTACCCAAACCCACGGGAAGAACTTCGCGAAGACGCGGCCCCATAAAGGTGCTCTGGTCGGAGGTGCAAGTTCTCCAGCGGCCAAACGAAGAACCATGATGGCAAAAAACATACCACCTACCCATACGACTGTGGCGAGCACGTGAAGGGCGAGGGAGATAGTGATCATACAGAGGCACTCGCTTGATCGTTGGTGGGGGGTGCATTATTTTCCGGCCGTATTGTAACTGTTTCCCGTAGAAAGATCACTTTATGAAGTTTACCGGTACACAAAATTATGTCGCGACGGATGATCTCATGACGGCCGTCAACGCTGCTATCACTCTTCAGCGTCCCCTTTTAATTAAAGGCGAGCCCGGTACTGGCAAGACTATGCTTGCGATGGAAGTGGCAGAGGCGCTTGATATGCCATTTCACGAATGGCATATCAAATCTACTACTAAAGCGAGCCATGGATTATACGAATACGATGCGGTTTCACGGCTTCGGGACTCTCAACTCGGTGATGATCGAGTTCAGGATATAAACAATTACATAAAGCGTGGCATGCTGTGGGAAGCATTTGCTTCGGAAAAGCAGGCCGTGTTGCTAATCGATGAGATCGATAAGGCTGATATCGAATTTCCCAATGACTTGCTGCGCGAAATCGATCGTATGGAATTCTACGTTTACGAGACGAAGGAAACGGTGAAGGCAGTTAACCGGCCGGTAGTTATCATTACGTCTAACAACGAAAAGGAACTCCCCGACGCGTTTTTGCGCCGATGTTTCTTCCACTATATTCGCTTTCCGGATGAAGAAACGATGGAACAGATCATTGCGGTGCATTTTCCAGATATAAAAAAACGCCTTCTAAAAGAAGCTATGGAGGTATTCTTCTCCATTCGTGATGTTAACGGTATTAAGAAAAAACCGTCGACCTCTGAACTACTGGACTGGATCAAGCTGCTCCTTGCTGAGGATATCGATCCCGAGGTACTGCGGGGTGACTCAACCAAGGCAATTCCAAAACTTCACGGTGCCTTGTTAAAGAATGAACAAGATGTTCACATGTTTGAGCGCCTTGCCTTTATGTCACGACGACAGGATCCTTAATACCCGATGCTGGTCCAATTCTTTTACAATCTTCGAGAAGCCAGAATTCCCGTCACCATACGAGAATATCTTACGTTTTTAGAGGCACTAGATAAGGGGGTTGCCGAAGCGAATATCGATGAGTTCTATTATTTGTCGCGAGCGTCTCTCGTCAAGGACGAGCGATTCTTTGATACCTTCGACCTTGTTTTTGAAAATTTCTTTAAGGGGGCGATGCATAAAACCGCGGGCCTTATGGATGAACATATTCCCGAGGATTGGTTAAACGGTCTCGCTAGAGAAATGTTCTCCGACGAGGAGATCGATGCCATGTCTTTTGAAGAACTGATGGACGAATTGGCAAAGAGACTGCAGGAACAAGACTCTGCTCACCATGGAGGCAGTCGCTGGATCGGTACCGGTGGAACATCGCCCTTTGGCAATAATGGTCAGAACCCGGCGGGGGTACGTATCGGCGGTGATGGCGGCGGTAAAAGTGCCGCGAAGATGTGGCAGAAACGAGATTTCCGGTCGTTACGTGGCGAAACCGAGATCGGCACGCGCAACATGAAGATGGCTCTGCGTCGTTTACGCCAGTTTGTCCGCGAAGGGGCTGAGGATGAGTTTGATCTGAATGAGACGATAAAATCTACTGCTGACCGCGGTGGTATGCTTGACATCAAGATGCGCGCCGAGCGCAAGAACAAGGTAAAGGTGTTAACCATGTTCGATATCGGAGGTTCAATGGACAGCTTTATCCGTATTTCGGAAGAGCTGTTTTCAGCGGTGCGAACAGAGTTCAAGCACCTTGAATATTATTACTTCCATAATTTTTTGTATGAGCGTGTTTGGAGACAAAATCGGAGAGGTTATAACGAATGGACCTCGACTTGGGAGGTCATGAATACGTACGGACCCGATTGGAAGGTCATCTTTGTTGGTGATGCGACCATGAGCCCTTTCGAGATAAGTGAAGTAGGTGGATCAATCGAACATTGGAATGAAGAGCCGGGCGATTTGTGGTTGAGACGTTTTCTTGCGAAATACCCCGATGCGGTTTGGCTTAACCCCGTTCCTCCGGAGCGTTGGATGTCGACGCCCAGCATACGGATTACGTATCAGCTCCTTGAAGGCCGTATGTTTCCACTGACAGTCGATGGGCTAGACGCAGCCATGAAGCTGCTTCGGCAAGGCCGCCAAGCGTCATCGCATGTGAATTGACCTTAAAGATCTCAACGGAACATTTATAATCTAAGAAATAATATTTTTTCTTATACATTGCCGCCGGGGTTTGTCGCGGCAGACCCTAGCTTTCAATTGTGGCTAGATATCTCTTTCCCAAAAGATTAGGCCTATTAGAGGGTCCATGTCCGATATCGACGTCGCGTGAACATTGCTATTCGTGCGCAGTTGGTTTCGTCTTCGAGCTAATTATCCATTTCGAACAGAGTTCACCTCAGGCTAAGTCCAATATACAAGTGGGTATGTTATAACTCACCGTCGAGATTTGGGATTTAACTAACAATCACCAAATGTGGTAGAATAGCTGCGTAACAGCGCTACACAGTCCAGCAAAATCATTCCTTAAATGGAATTTTCTTTTGGAAAAAATTAAATGAATCGGCTTTTTAGAATCGGTATTTCGGCTGTAATAGTAATCACCTCCGCAAACATAGTATTCGCTCATTCCCACAAGATAATGCGCGATAAAAATGACTCTCGTTCTCATAGTATGAACGGATTAAAAATTGAGAAATCTTGGGCACGTGCAACCCTGGGTAGGGTCAAGAACGGGGCAGCTTATCTAAGGATTGTTAACGTCGGTGAGATTAAAGACCGTCTTATGATGATAAAAGGAGGTGTCGCAAAACGTATAGAAATTCATACCCACCTGATGGACAATGGTGTCATGCGTATGCGTCAGGTTGATGGTATTGACCTACCAGTCGGCGGTACGGTCGAGATGAAACCGGGCGGATACCACGTCATGTTGATTGGCCTTTATAAGCCGCTCAAGGTAGGTGATTTTTTTCCGCTTACGTTAGTATTTGAAAAGGCTGGAGAGTATATCATCCAAGTCGAGGTCACGACGGCTGCCGCGATGGGTGACCGAATAAAAGGCAACATGCAGGGATTCGGCCACCACAAAGGCCACTGATTTCCGCATGTCGGTGAAGACCCGTGGTTACGGCACCTAACATTTTTTGTTGTTAGTACCCCTCTCTTTTATTTTGACGGAAGTAGTTGAATGCATATTTTTAAACTTATTATCAAATGGCTGTCTTAAAGGCAGGATACGCTAATAAGTCTAGCTGTCTGGTTTGCCGGGGTTTTGATGACTGCAGGATGGACATATCCTTAGGCTCGAATCCCCATAATATTCTTCGAAAACTGGTGGGAGGTCTGTGACAATATTGTTCACTTCGATTTCACGTCGATGAACCTTCGTGTCGCACTTCTCACAATACCACTCGAATGCATCTAATTCCCCGGGCCGGCGTATACGTTCAATTACCAGACCTACGGTATCAGCTGGGCGTTGCGGGGAGTGCCGTGTATGCGACGGTAACAGTAAAATTTCACCTTCGCGAATTGGCATATCTTTAGGTTTGCCTTCCTCAATAATCCGCAGGTTCATATCGCCCTTCAGTTGGTAGAAGAATTCGTCACCAGGATCATCGTGATAGTCTGTACGGATATTGGGCCCACCTACAACAGTGATCATGAATTCTCCATCTTGCCAAATCTGGGCGTTACCGACTGGTGGCTTAAGGACTTCGTCGTGGTCGTTGATCCACTTCATCAGATTAATGGGTAGGCGAGACGCCATGACTATTCTCCCGCGATAAGCCTATAAGTCACACAAGGCGGTGCATTCAATCTCGACGTCGAACTCCCAAGGCCATGAGCCGACGGTCACGAAAGTCCGAGCTGGTGGATTTTTTGGGAAAAATTTCCGATATTCATCGTTGATCCGGTCAAAATATCCAGAATTTGAACAGTAAATATTTACTTTCACAACCTGATCCATTGAGGATCCAGCCGCTTTTAGCGCGTCCCGGACATTCCTTAGTGATTGACGCGTTTGACGAGATATATCGCCGTTGACGAGCTTCCCGGTCTTTGTGTCAATTGGTGGTAAGCCCGACACGAAGACAAATCCGTTGGCCTTAACGGCAGGTGACAACGGTACTTTTCCCTTTTTTAAGGCCTCGGTCATACCAGGAATGTAAACACATTCTTTCCGCAACTTTTCTTTTTTCGCCATAGTGACCCCCTGGAGCAAATTTTAGACTGGTTATTAAGGATATTCTTGCGGTGTTATTAACGCCAGCACTATACAGGGGCGTTTTGATAAAGGTACGTCGCGGTACATTTTCCGTCAAAAGATTCTCTGCGTCCTCCGAGGGATTTATTTCAATTATTGTGGGCGGTATTTCAGATTAGGTAATAAAGACTTACTCGAATATGAGGTGGAATGAGTTGGGATAGTTTAAAAAGAGAGTGTTCCGACAACTAGTATAATGTTGGAAAAGTAGGTGGCGAACTGTTTTATCGCTATCTGTATTCAACTGATTTCAGGAAGAAATTATATATTAACATAAATAAATATGATGATATGAGTAAAAATAATGCGATAGTGATTATGTTCCCAAACATTAATGAGAAATTTGATTCTTGGTAAAATAATGGAATTATCGACGATGAAAAAATCCCAAATCCGATTGGCCTATGCCGTAATAATGATAAAAATATTACGAATAACGATATAAAACCACCAATAAAGAAACTAATAGTTACTGCCTTTATCGGGCCATAAATAAGGTAAAATTCTGCGGTCCATGGCAAGTTCCAAGATGTTCTATGATCATTTTGATGGACAAAAGAAAACCGTTTTCCAAACCAGTTTCCCCGGACTTCCTCGGGTTTTGTTCTCCATATTATTCGTGGAATATGATTAATCGCTGCGTCAAAGAAAGGAGAATATTTTGCGTAAGGAATTTCTCTAGGTGTTTTTTGGATTACTTTCTCAAGAACTAGCCCATGGGATGATCTTCTAGCCGCAGCGTTTACCGATGCAAATATAGAGTACGAGGATATATTCGGTTTGAAGTCACGAATACCTGTTTCACCACCTTTGATAAATGTATTTGCGACATATTTGACATGACTATAGCTTGAGAAAAGTACACTCAAGAAAATGAATGTAGCTACTGTGGAGAAATATCTTTTCCAATAAAACGCCGCAGATAAAAAGATAAAAAGTGATATGAAAATTGGCGTGGTCAATCCTGTCAAAACAAAGTTCACGAGGCAAAGTAGAAAAGCAAATCCCGCGATAAAAATCTCTTTTAACGGCCGTTTCTTACCAAGAGATAGCCAAATTAAAACTCCAAATCCAAAATACCACAAAGGTTGTTGGAGTTGGTTAATGCTCGGTACTTCCTTCAGTAGTGGAACGGCGGAAAATGTGAAATGGGCTAATATTGCGATGCTCGATAAAACAAGCATCGGTTTGGTCTGAAAATTATGCAAACCGATATTTAAAGGTGACTGTAGTCGGCGAAATAAACTTCGATCAATAAACCGAAATAATAAATTAGAGAAGAGAAAATAGCCGATTAATTGTGAACAGATGAATGCAACAATGTAAACAGTTGTGACTCCGCCGAGTTCTAGGGGATATATTGGGTGAAGCTGGTAAAGAGAGGTCCAGATTGATGATATTCCATAAAAGAATAGATAATATATTGCCACGAGTGTCATAAAAGGAAAGACATTCCTTTTATTTTTCCGAGATATCTCATATGTAAAAACAGATAATGTTATTATAAATAAGATTAATGTTAAAATGAGATCCAAGACTCAACCTTTGATTATAGAAATATATCTAAAAAATTATAAAAACGGATAATCAGAGAAGACACGAAGGAGGAAAACGTTTTGATCATTTAACAAAAAATAACCTTTAGGAACCCGAAAAATAATTAATCTATAATCGATTATTTGTAGCAATATACGCTTTATTTAAACCGTCATAGTTAATCCCTTTTTTTCGCCAAGTTTCCTTTGTAACAAGTTAGAATGGGGATCCTTATCTTTAAAGCCGAATTAGAGGACCCAAACTAGAAGTTAAAACCCAAAAGGCGTTTTCATTAGTTTATAAAACCCGCTAATGATAGACCTTCACTAAGATGGGAAACATCATCGGCGTTTCCGTAGTGTTGCATGGCCATAATATCTTTAATAGTCAGGTTCGAGTTAAGCCCAAGTGCGGCGTCAGTGAAGATCCGGGCCTTTTGGATATCGCCAAGATATGCATGGCTAGCGGCTGTGTATGCGAGTTGCAGTACATCTGGCGTTTCAATGTTTTCCATTGCAGATACCGCTTCCTGGTAGTGTTTGCCGGTAAAATAGGCTCTCCCGAGGTGACCCCAAAATCGTGGAGGGTGAAATGGATTAAGTTCCATCGCCTGGCGGATTAAATTCACTCCTTCCTCTGGACGTCCAAGCCACGTCATTAATTCCCCAGATTGGACCACTACTAAATCGTAGTTAGGATTTAACCTTTGCGCCTTTTCTTGATGACGTTGCGCCTGTTCAAGGTTATTGTTTGCGATATTAATTGCACCGAGAATTCGGTGTATATCAGCGTCATCACCGTCAAGTGATAGGGCCTTCTCTAAGTCTTTAGTTATACCCTCAAGTGCAGCGGAAAAATCTTTCTCTAGCCAACCGTATGTAAATGCCTGGCCTGTTACACAGGCTCTCCACGCGATTGCATGTGCATAGCTTGGGTCTAGTTCTATAGCGCGCTCAAGGAGTCTTAAGGCTTCGGCATTATCCTTTTTGTTACTCTTGTGGTGAAGTACCTTTCCAGCAAGAACGCACTCGTAAGCCGGCATGCTTTCAGTAGGAATTTTTCGAGCGCGATCTACGTTGTCGGCAACGATCCTTCCCGGTAACGTTGACGCAATTGATGCAGTTATCTCATCCTGTATTTTGAAAATATCCTCTAGATCTCTATCATAACGTTCTGCCCAAACGTGCCGATCAGCACGGCCGTCAATTAACTGTACATTAACCCGAACACGGTTCGCGGCCTTACGAACGCTACCTTCAACCACGTATTGTACATTTAATTTTTCGGCGACTTCTATTGCCCTCGTTGCTTTTCCTTTGAAGGTAAAAGTTGAGTTCCTTGAAATGACAAACAGGTCGTTAAAACGTGATAACTCGGTAATAATATCTTCTGTGAGCCCATCCGCAAAAAAGTCTTGCTCAGGGTCAGAACTCATATTGTCGAACGGAAGTACCGCAATTGAGGGCATTTGGGCCTCATTGCTCGTTTCTGTTGAATTTTCCGCGCTTTTGGTCGGTGGCCCATCGCAGGAAATACGAAATACTCGAACAGGGTCATCTATGTTTTTTACCGTATGCTCACCGATATCCTCGAAAGAGCAATTTACCTTCTTTCGTACTTGGTCGTATACGAGCGATGAAACACAAATACCCGGTGCGTCAGATAGACCCTCCAGCCGTGCGGCAATGTTGACACCGTCACCATAAAAATCGTCCTGATCGAATGTAATCTCGCCTAGGTTAATACCCATTCGGAATTTTAATTCTTGCTGCTCCGGTTGGTGGTTTGCCCGACCAATTAAGAGACTTTGCATCGCTACTGCGCACTCAACCGCACCGCTTACAGTCTTAAACTCCGCTAGAAATCCATCACCGGTGTTTTTGATAATTTGACCGGAAAATTTATCCACACTCGGTTTTATAATTTTTTCGCGGATCGCTTGCCATTCCCTGACGGTGCCTCGCTCGTCTTCATGCATATGTCGGGAGTATTGCTCCATGTCGGCGACCAATATCGCCGCAAGTCTTTGTTCAATTGCCTCGGGCATTATCCTAATTCCGGTTCAAAATTTTTAATAATTATACTACGAATTTTAAATTAACGTAGGTTGGATAATGCTTATAAGTTGAACGGAGATATAATTTAGATCGGAAACCTTTGGCCCCCGTCGTCCCTTCAATGGTTGCATTTGTCGACTTCGAGGAAGGATGTCGGAACCAAAACACCCCGCCGCTCGATATCGGATTTATATTTATCTGTATCCGCCTTTGATTCTTTCGACGAACAGCCCTTTATAGAAGTTATGAAGTTGTTCTTTAACGGTGGCCTGACTGTTAAATAAATATCTTAACGTGATTGCCATTTTGTAGTGTTTGATGCATAAAAATTTTTGCGCGAAGGGCCCTGCGGAAGGGCCCTGTGATAGATAAATAAAAGAATTTTGTGCCGCAGATCGATTGGAAAACATCAAGGAGTGCTGACGTTTACGCTGGCTAGGCCAATAAAAAGAATCTGATATCAAGGGCTTAGTTCAGGGGGGACACCCATCCTTATTCAATCCTTTCTGAGATTAGTATTGAGTTATTGCTTGCACGCTTTGCCGAGCTCGCAATCATGACGAAAAAGGAATAACCAGATGAAACTTTACTACACCAAGGGCACATGCTCGTTCGCCCCGCATATTGCGATGCGCGAACTGGGCATCGAACCTGAACTCGTCGCCGTCAACCTGATGGAAAAGAAGCTTGACGACGGCGCAAATTACAAAGCGCACAATCCGAAGGGCTATGTACCCTATGTCGAAATGGAGGACGGCACCGGCCTCAGCGAGTGCGGCGTGATCATACAGTACCTTGCCGATCAGCACCCGGAAAAAGGCCTAATCCCGGCCGCCGGCACGCCGGAACGTTACAAGGTTATGGACTGGCTAAGTTTTATCGGCTCCGAGCTACACAAGAACCTGCCGCCGATCTTCCTACCGGGCATCCCCGACGATTACCGGGATATCGCCCGCAACCGCCTCGGCGTCCGACTCAGCTACATGAATGACGCGCTAGAGGACAAACAATACCTGATGGGCGCCGATTTCTCGGCGCCGGACTGCTACGCCGCGGCCATCCTGAACTGGACCGTCCCGGCTAAGGTCGACCTGTCGGCTTATCCGAACGTGGCGGCCTACTATGAGCGTTGCTGCTCCCGCGACAGCGTGAAAGCGGCCCATGCAGCAGAGGAAGCCGCGGCGGCATAATCTTAGCACCACAAGTTGCATTGAGGTTAGGTCCTTTTCCACGGGCATCGGCCCCAAGGCTGTTCGTCCAGCCTTGGGGCCGTAATACTGGCGATGCGATTTAGCCGTTAGATTGACGAGGCAGGTCTAACAAAAATTTTCTCAGCGCATGGAGTGCGAAAAACGCTGGCAATAACCCTTGCGTATCAGGAGGCGAGGACTGAGGAGCTGAAAGCAACATTCGGCTGGATAACGCCAAAACAAGCTGACGTTTACACTGCCCAGCCGAATAAAAAGAAACTGGGGTCGAGCGGACTGGAACATATCAAAAACAGTTCTGTCCTACCCGCCCCCAGCAAAATGTCCCAGCTTATCGATCAATCCCAGATTACGGGGATTGGATAAGGGTGTTGGCTCCTCGGGAGGGACTCGAACCCCCGACCCAGCGGTTAACAGCCGCTTGCTCTACCAACTGAGCTACCGAGGATCATCAGACCCGGCCGTATAACATCCGCAGCCTTTTGTTGCTAGTCCAATTGAACAGGTATTGTTTAAGAAGGTTATTTGGCCTCGTACCAAAACTAAAATTTACACTTTGACGCTCAAGCGGCGACGGGCGGACTTTTTCCATCTAGTTGAACACGATACCCAGATCGAACACTGGGTAGGTAATCTGATATCGCCATGTGCTGGGTGCATCTATTATCCCAGAAGGCAATTGAGTGAGGCTTCCATCTGAACCTCGTAGTCCATTCAGGCCTAGCGCAATGTGCACATAAATACTCTAAAATTGCCTTACTTTCATGCTCTGACAGCTCATTAATTTTCATCGTAAAAACTTCGTTAACGTATATTAACTTTTTCCCGCTTTCCGGATGTTTTACTATGACCGGATGGTTTGCATTCGGGGTTCCTGCACCAAAGGTTGGAACCCCGTCATGGTATGCGGTAAGGCCTTGTAGGTAAACTTTCATTCGCACCGAAAGGGCGTCGTAAGCCGCGTACATGCTGGAAAAAAGAGTATCACCTCCGCCATTCGGTGGAAGGGTGTGATTATAAAGAATGCTTCCGAGGGGGGGCACCGCGGCGCACGATTGATCCGTATGAAATACATCACCCGAGACGCGCGGCGTATTCTCATCGTAATGAAATTTTCTCACACGAGGATCCTCGGTAGTCTTGCTTATCGTGGATTTGCCGACGTGAGACCCGAGTACTCCGAAATATTCGGCTAAACGTATGTGATCTTCGAAAGATATTTTTTGATCTCTGAAGAAAATTACTTGGTATTTGATAAAAGCGTCCCTCAGTTCCTTTACCTCGATGTTGCTAAGAGGCTTGGTTAAATCCAACAATCCAATCTCCGCCCCGATATTTGGCGAACATGGTGTAACTGAAAGAGCTGAAAAATTTGTATCGACAAACGATTGTTCAGAATTGATTAAGGCCATCAACTACATTCCGAAAATAATGCCAGAAATTAAATTTTACCCGTGTTTCAGATCCTACTAACTTTTCTCTTCCATATAGGATGTTAATGATATGCCTTAGAAAATAAATCTGCCTAGTAGGCTCGGTCTATAATATGGTTCGAACATAGATCTATTTCGTACCGGTTCTCCGTTCGGGTTGCAAGATCTCTTACCTCTGACCCGTTATAATGATGATGTCGATTTTTAGGTATATTCAAAACTGGTGAATCCTTGAAATCGGGAATATTTGTGTTCCTTGGCATAAGAGAACACAGTCTTTGGAAAAACATTTTCAGTATCAGAGAAAACGTCGATAAAAAGGAGCGTAGGAAATAAGCGCTGCGATGCTTAACCCGAGCATCAAACCGCCGAATGGTACAGCAGATCCGTCGTGGAGGATGCCGATTGCGATCGCAGCTATCGCCCCGGCAGTGGTTTGATA
>CEUL01034498.1_pt1 | contig 21631 bp, 18 predicted proteins | sample 427021 | NCBI WGS metagenome assembly CEUL01 (sample SAMEA2622800, study PRJEB7988) | marine metagenome | isolation source: saline water (ENVO:00002010), including | reverse complement strand
AATAAATTCTGATAAAGAAATTGGAAATGAATTATTCAATATTGGTAATGACAGACCAATCCTAACATCGGATCTTTTAAAAACTCTGCAAAATCACCTAAATATTGAAGGGAATATAAGAGATATTGAAGTTTCTAATGAGTCGTTTTATACCCGCGCAAATCTTACAAAATCTAAAAGCATCTTAGGATATAATCCTAAGACAGCTTTTGAAGATGGCATTAAAATATTTTTAGATTGGCATAAAGATTATGAGAATTTTTAAAACATTAAAATTAGGAATTGTAGGCCATGGTTTTGTAGGTAAAGCTACTGATTGGGGCTTTAATAAAAGGGTAGAAAAATTCATTGTTGACCCTCTATACAATACAAATATAGATGATCTTTCAAAATTTAATCCGAAGCTTACTTTTATTTGTGTGCCAACACCTATGGGTAATGATGGAACTCAAGATTCAAGCATTATTGAATCTGCAGTTGAAGAGGTAACTAAAAAATGTCCCAAAAGCATAATAGTTATAAAAAGTACTGTCTTACCTTCAGTATTAGAAAAGTTAGAAAAACTAAATAACAAAATAATTTACAATCCAGAGTTTTTAAGAGAAAAACATGCAAATGAAGATTTTGTTAATTCTAGAATGATTATTTTTGGTGGAGATAGAAATACAGCTTTTAAAGTTTCTAAGCATTATTTATATCATTCAAGATGCAAGACAAAGGAGCATATTTTTCTAGATATTTCATCTGCCTCTTTAATTAAATATTCAATAAATACTTTTCTGGCAACCAAAGTAATATTTTTTAATGAAGTATATGAGCTATTTAAAAATATCGATTCAAATGATTCTTGGGAATCTGTAATTTCAACCATTTCTTTAGATGAAAGAATTGGTAAAAGTCATATGAATGTTCCAGGACATGATGGTAGGTTTGGTTTCGGAGGGGCATGTTTCCCTAAAGATAGCCTTGCTCTTTTAAAATATGCAGAAATAATTAATAAAGAATTAAGCATATTAAAAGCTGCAATAAAAACTAATAATGAAATTAGAAGCAACTATGATGATCTCGATGAAAGAGAAAAAGAACAGAATGTTTCGTTTGATGATAAAATTTGATGCTTCTTTGCCCAGGTGGTGAAATTGGTAGACACAAGGGACTTAAAATCCCTCGAAGGAAACTTCGTGCCGGTTCAAGTCCGGCCCTGGGCACCAATTTTCGTTTTTTCACTTTGATATAATTTCTTAGATTTAAACCCTCATATAGTGTAATATTCTTTATTAATAAGGTTATTGGTAAATTGTAAAAAGGTATATTTATGGATCATATTAAAGTTGATAATGAAGATTTAGCGCAGAATGAAATTGATGTTTTTAGATTATTCTCTATTTTTTGGAGCTATAAGCTACATATAGTTGGAATTACTGCATTTTTTTCATTGATTTCACTTGTTGCAATTTTATTTTTACCAGTTAAATTTACATCTTCAGCTCTTCTTGCTCCTGTAGATTCCAATAATTTTACAAATCGAATTGCTGCTGGTTATGGAGGTTTAGCAGGTCTTGCAGGTATTGATTTGGGCGATCAATCTATTTCCAAGACAGATCTTGCTATTGAGATTCTTCAGTCTCGCTCATTCTTTATCAATATTATGGAAGAAAGATCTCTCTTGCCGGCGTTATTTGCTACAAAAGGCTGGAATGAAGAAAAAGATTTACTGATATATAGAGAGAATTTATACGATCCAGAATCTGATAGTTGGCTAAATAATAAGCCTTTTATTAAAGAAATGAATGAAGAGTGGAATAAAGATATTCTCAGCATATCAAAAGATAATAAAACTAATTTCATTACTATTAAGATTAGGCATTATTCGCCTACATTTGCATATCAGCTATTAAACTGGGTCTTAGAAGATTTAGATGCAGAAGTTCGTAATAGAGATATGGCTAGTTCTACTAAGGCAATAGAATACTTGCAGCAAGAATTGAAAGATACTGATACAAATGAATTGAAGACTTTATTTTACTCTCTAATACAAGAACAAACGAATAAAAGAATGTTAGCTAAAACTAACCCTCAATATGTGTTTAATATAATAGATCCTCCTTTTGTCCCAGAAGAGAAATCAGACCCTAAAAGTTTTTTGATTTTTATTTCTGTATCTATTCTTGGTTTCTTTGCTTCTTTGATGTTTGTATTGTTTATTAATATTCTAAGAAACAGGAATAGGACTTAATTTAAATCTTGAATTAGAGAAATTTTAAAACCATGTTAAATTTTGCATTAGTCGGTTGCGGAAAAATAGCCAAACGCCATTCTAATCTTCTTGGCAATGATCAGATTAAAGGAGCAAAGCTTGTTGCTGTATGTGATGTTGTTGAGGAAAATGCAAAATCTATATCAGAAGAATTCTCGGTTCCTTACTTTCTCGATATGCATGAAATGATGCAATCTTCTAGAGTGAAAATTGATATTGTTGTGGTTTTAACTGCAAGCGGTAATCATGCAAAAGATGTAAGTGCTCTTGCTAAATATGGAAAAGATATCGTTGTTGAAAAACCAATGGCTCTAAGCTTATCTGATGCAGATAAAATGATTGAAGACTGTAAAAACGCAAATATTAAATTATTTGTAGTCAAACAAAATAGATTTAATGTTCCAATCATGAAATTACATGAAGCTTTAGAAAAAGGCAGGTTTGGAAAACTAATATTAGGCACTGTAAGAATCAGATGGTGCAGAAAACAAGAATATTATGATGCAAACCCATGGAGAGGTACTTGGGAAATGGATGGAGGAGTTTTAACAAATCAAGCTAGCCATCATATTGATCTTTTAGAATGGATGTTTGGTGAAGCTGTAAGTGTATTTGCTTACAGTACGAGAGCATTAGCAAATATTGAAGCAGAAGATACGGCTGTAGTGAGCATAAAATTTAAAAATGGTGCTCTAGGGATTGTAGAAGCAACAACAGCTACTAGACCTACTGATTTAGAGGGTTCACTATCAGTGATGGGAGAAAAAGGATCCGTAGTTATTGGTGGTTTTGCGGCCAACAAAATGGAAACTTGGAATTTTTCTGATTTATCCTCAGAGGATAAAATGATGTTACAAAAATACTCTGTTAATCCTCCTAATGATTATGGCTATGGCCATAAAGCATACTATGATCACATAGTAGATTGTATTGAGAATAATAGACAACATCTAATTGATGGCCATGAAGGAAGAAAGAGTATTGAATTAATTAATGCAATCTATGAATCCATAGAAACAGGAAAAGAATTTAATCTAGGCTCTATGCCAAAACACTGTAAACTGGGAATTAAATCGTGAAATCACCAATTTTAAAAAATTCTGGAATAATTAATGCAGAAATTGAAGAAAATGTAACAATCGTAAGACCAGTTAATATTTATGGATGCAAAATAGGTAAGGATGTGTTCATAGGGCCTTTTGTTGAGATTCAAAAAGAAGTCACTGTAGGCGAAAGAACAAAGATACAATCGCATTCTTTTATTTGTGAATTAGTTGAAATAGGTAAGGATTGCTTTATCGGTCATGGAGTTATGTTTATTAATGATTCATTTTCTTCAGGAGGGCCAGCTGGCGGAAATAAAGATTTATGGAAAGAGACTTTTGTAGGTGACAATGTATCTATAGGAAGTAATTCAACTATACTGCCTGTTAAGATTTGTAATGATGTTGTGATTGGGGCAGGTTCAGTTGTAACAAAAGATATAGATTCATCAGGAATATATGCAGGAAACCCAGCAAAATTAATTCGAAAATTATAAATAATATGAAAGTTCCATTTGTTGATTTAAATGCTCAGTATCAGAGCATAAAAGATGAAATTGACCAAGTGATAAAGGAGGTGATAGATAAATCTTTATTTATTAGAGGTCCTTATGTGGATAAGTTTGAAGAAATGTTTGCAAAAGCAATGGATTCAAAACACTGTATTTCATGTGCAAATGGTACTGATGCTCTTTACATAGCAATGAAAGCACTAAACCTGAATCCAGGAGATGAAGTTATTGCTCCTGCTCATTCTTGGATATCCACCACTGAGACTATTACACAAGCAGGAGGTAAGGTCGTTTTTTGTGATACTAAAATAGATACTTTCAATATCGACGTAGATCAGATTGAATCTAAAATTACAAAGAATACTGTAGGTATAATCCCTGTTCATTTATATGGACAGCCAGCTGATATGGATTCAATTATGCAGCTTTCAAAAAAATACAATCTTTGGGTTTTAGAAGACTGTGCTCAAGCACATTATGCCAAGTATAAAAATAAGCAAGTAGGAACTTTTGGTGATATCGCAACCTTTTCTTTCTACCCAGGAAAGAACCTTGGAGCAATGGGTGATGCTGGAGCAATTGTAACCAATAATGATGAATTAGCTGATAAGATGGCTTCTTTTGCAAGACATGGCGGGTTAAAAAAAGGAGATCACAAAATTGAAGGGATTAATAGCAGAATGGACGGCCTTCAAGCTGCTATTTTAAGCAAAAAATTACCTTACCTTCGTAATTGGACATCAGCTAGACAAGAAAGAGCTAGAAAATACCATGAATTATTAGAAAATCTACCAGAAGTAAAGAGGCCTTTTGTCATTGATGGTTCTGAACATGTTTGGCATTTATATGTAATCAAGCATAGAAATCGGGATAACCTTACACATCATTTGAAATCTAAAAATATAGCAACAGTAATAAATTATCCGATAGCTCTACCATTCCTTCCAGCTTATAGCAGATTCAAGCATTCTAAGAATGATTTTCCTAATGCTTATAAAAATCAATCACAAATACTATCAATACCTATTTACCCTGAATTAACAGATGCTCAAATGCATTATGTAGTTGATTCAATTAAAGATTTTAGCTCTAAAAAAATCTAAAATGTAAGGTTAGAGATAACAATTTATGGAAAAAAATGTATATGTTGGTATGAGCGCTGATTTAATTCATCCAGGCCATCTTAATGTAATCAAAAAAGCTCGCGAATTAGGCAAAGTTACTATTGGTCTTTTAACTGATGAAGCTATAGCTTCTTATAAAAGAATTCCATTCATGGAATACTCACAAAGATGCGAAATAATAGAGAACATAAAAGGAGTTAACAAAGTAATCCCACAAAAGACCCTTGACTATATACCGAATCTAAAGAAATTAAAGCCTGATTTTGTAGTTCATGGAGATGATTGGAAATCTGGAGTTCAAAAAGAAACTCGAAATAATGTCATAAAAACTTTGAAAGAATGGGGCGGAGAATTAATAGAAATTCCCTATACAGAGAATATTTCATCAACAAAATTAAATAATGCACTCAAAGAGATTGGAACAACACCTGAAGTAAGACTTAAGTCACTTAGACGTATGCTTGATGTTAAAGAATCAATAAGATTCTTAGATATTCATAACGCTCTAAGTGCATTGATAGTAGAAAATTGTAGTATTGAGAATTCTGAGGGCAGAAGTGAATTTGACGGAATGTGGGCAAGCAGTCTTACAGACTCTACTGCTAAAGGAAAACCAGATATTGAAGCTGTAGATGTTTCTTCTAGAGTTTCAACTTTGAATCAAATATTAGAAGTTACAACAAAACCTATCATTTATGATGCCGATACTGGAGGACAGATTGAGCATTTCAAATTCACTATAAAAACTCTTGAAAGAATTGGTATTTCTGCAGCAATAATTGAAGATAAAACTGGATTAAAGAAAAATTCTCTTTTAGGAACAGAAGTTGCTCAAACACAAGATACTATTGAAAATTTTTCAGAAAAGATTAAGGCTGGCAAACATGCACAAACAACAACTGATTTTATGATTATTGCCAGAATTGAAAGCTTAATTTTAGAAAAAGGACTTGATGATGCAATCAAAAGAGCAAAAGCATATTTAGATGCAGGCGCTGATGGAATCATGATTCATAGCAGAAAGAAAGACCCATCAGAAATCTTTGAATTTTGTAAAAAATATAGCAAGATAAAAAATAAAAAAACACTTGTGGTAGTTCCATCAAGCTTCAATACCGTAACTGAAGATGAGCTCAAGGATTACGGAGTAAATATTATTATTTACGCCAATCAACTTCTTAGAAGCGCATATCCTGCAATGAAGAAAACTGCAGAATCAATTTTAAAAAACAAAAGATCAGCTGAATGTGATAAGGATATGCTGCCCATAAAAGATATATTGGAGCTTATACCTGGAACAAAATAGATGTAAAAATTTATATGATTAAGCCAAGTGATTTCTATGAAGAATTAAAAAAAAATGAGCTTGATTTTTATTGTGGAGTCCCAGATTCACTTTTAGCAAGTTTTTGTGCATATGTGCATGACTTTTCTGATAATAATAATCATATAATTTCAGCTAATGAGGGAAATGCAATAGCAATTGCAGCTGGATATCATTTAGGCACAAATAAAATCCCTATTGTATATTTACAGAATTCAGGGTTAGGAAATGCAATTAATCCTTTAACATCGCTGACGGACGCAAAAGTCTACAAGATTCCACTTCTTTTAATTATTGGCTGGAGAGGGCAGCCAGGTATAAGTGATGAGCCTCAACATTTAAAGCAGGGCAGCATTACTGAAGAACAATTGAAATTACTAGATATTCCATATCATATTATTGGAAATAGAAGTAATTATAAGGAGAAGATAGAAAATACAGTAAATGAAATAAAAAATACTAATGCGCCAGTTGCTATCTTAATAAAGAAGGATACTTTTGAAGAATATAAAGTTAAAAATAAGAAAGAGGATCTATCAGACTTAAAAAGAGAAGAAGCTTTAAATTGTATTCTTGATCTTTGTAAGAGTGATCTGATTGTTTCTACAACTGGAAAAACTTCAAGAGAGATTTTTGAATTAAGAAATAATAGAAAAGAAAAACAAAGAGATTTTCTTATGGTTGGCTCAATGGGACATACCTCTTCAACCGCATTAGGACTAGCCTTAAGCAAACCAGACAAAAGGGTAATTTGTTTAGATGGAGATGGCTCTATGTTAATGCATTTAGGATCATTGCCTATTATCGGACAGATTAAGCCCAAAAATTTAATTCATATCTTATTAAATAATGCAGCTCATGAATCTGTTGGGGGTCAACCAACAGTTGCAGATCAAATCAATTTTCTTGAATTAAGTAAATCATCAAATTATAGCTCTTATTACAAAGCATCAAATATAGAAGAGATTAATTCAAGCTGGCAGGAGATTAAGGACAAAGAAGGACCTATATTTTTTGAAATATTTATAAAAAAGGGCTCCAGAAAGAATCTTGGAAGACCTTCAGAAACACCTGAAGAGAATAAGTTCTCATTTATAAATGCGGTGAATGATGATAGTTAAACATTCTGAGATTTTCAATCCTGTGAAGATAGAGTCTGGCATTAGTAGTTTTGAAAAGATTCTTAATTCATTGTCTGGCAATTGGCTACTTCTAACATCAAAAGGAAATACAAAAAGAGGCTTCACAGAAAGATATATGGATATATCTAAAAAATTTATTAATTTAACTGTTTATGATGAGATAAAACCAAATCCAGAGATTGAAGATCTTGAAGAGCTTACTAATATTTTTAGATCAAAAAATATTAATGGTCTGATTGCTATTGGTGGCGGTAGTGTCATAGATAGCGCAAAAGTTTTATCAGTAACTATTCCAAATAATTCAAAGTTAGGCCTTACTACGATTCTTAGAAATAATTTGGAACCATGTTGGGAATTTAGTATTCCATTAATTGCAGTGCCAACTACTGCAGGAACAGGTGCTGAAGTTACTCCTTTTGCAGCAGTATGGGACAAAAAAACCAATAAAAAATATTCAGTGAGTGATAATTTAATTTATCCAGAATTTGCAATATTGGACCCTGAACTTACTAAAACATTACCTTATGAACATACGCTTTTTCCTGGTTTAGATGCGATCTCTCAAGCTTTAGAATCAATGTGGAATAAAAACAGTATTTCTGAAACCGAAAATTATGCTTGGAAATCATTGAGCTATTCATGTAAATCTTTGCCAATCATTCTAAAAGATCCATCTAATATAGAGCATAGAGAATTAATGTTATACGCAAGTTTAATGAGTGGACTTGCAATTAGTAAAACTAAAACTGCTATTGCGCATAGTATTTCTTATCCTTTAACAAGTCATTATGGTGTACCTCATGGTTTAGCAGCTAGTTTTACTTTGCCTGCATTAATAAATGACAACTTTGATCTAGCAAAAAAAGAAGAACAAAAGAAAATACTTAATAAAACCTTAGAATTCTTAGAAAGCGTTGATATGAAAGGCTTAATAAATAAATATCTAACAAATCAAGAGCTATTTTCTTTAATGCCAGAAATGATATCTCCAGGTAGAGCAGATAACTATAGTAAAGATTTTTCATTACAAGATATTTTAGAGAAATCAATTAATTAATTATGAATAGATCTATTGATTTAAATTATGGAGAAGATATCAGTCAGAAGCCTATAGCAATAATAGATTATGGTATGGGAAATATCTCTTCTGTTAAGAATATGATTAAAAAACTAGGAGGTAAAAGTGTATTGACTCGTGATCCAGACATAATACTAAATTCCAAAAAAATAATTTTGCCTGGTGTGGGCTCTTTTGATTCAGGAATTGAATCTCTTAAAAAAAATGGATTAGAAGATGTTCTTAAAGAGTCAGCTTCTAAAGGGGCGAATATATTGGGCATATGTTTAGGTTTTCAACTTCTGTTTGAGAATAGTGAAGAGGGAGTTTTGCCAGGCCTTGGATTGATAAAAGGCAAAGTTAAGAAGTTTATAAATACAGATAATTTGCGAGTACCTCATATGGGATGGAATTCTATAATTCCAACTAAAAATTCAATTCTATTTAATGAACAGAATACAGAAACACCTAGATTTTATTTTGTTCATTCATTTTATGCTGATTGTTCGATAGATGAGGATATAACGGCAAAATGTTTCTATGGTCATAAATTTGTATGTGCCATTGAAAAGAGGAATATTTTAGGAGTTCAATTTCATCCTGAAAAGAGCCATAAATTTGGAATCAATTTATTTTCAAGATATTTAGATGCTTAGTAACAGAGTCATGCCAATACTTTTGCTGAGCAAAGGAGGCTTAGTAAAAACTTCACGATTTTCCAATCCTAGTTATATTGGCGATCCAATAAATGCTATACGCATTTTTAATGATAAAGAGGTTGATGAATTAGTTTTGCTTGATATAGATGCAAGCAAAACTAACAGAGAACCAAACTATGATCTTATCGAATTAATAGCTGGTGAGTGTTTCATGCCACTTTCATATGGAGGAGGAATAAAAAATATTGATCAAGCTAGAAAACTATTCTCTCTTGGGGTAGAAAAAGTATCAATCCAAAATTCTTTGCTTGATGATTATAAATTATTAAATGAAATAGCATCTAAATTTGGTTCATCAAGTGTTATTGCTTCGATTGACCTTAAGAAAGATTGGCTTGGTAAATTAAAGCTATATTCTTCAGCAAAAGGAAAAAAATTAGAGATGTCTTGGAAAGAACATTTTAGAAACTGCATTGAAGCTGGAGCAGGAGAGATACTCCTAAATTCAGTTGATAACGATGGAACAAGAAAAGGAACTAATCTAAGCATGATAAAAGAAGCATCAGCTATTACTTCTATACCACTTATTGCAGCAGGAGGAGTTGGTAGTTTAGATGATATTAAATTAAGTGTTGAAGCAGGCGCAAATGCAATAGGAGTTGGCGCATTTTTTGTTTACCATGGCCCACATAGAGCTGTTCTGATAACCTATCCTGATTATGATGTTCTCCAAAACTTGTTAGGAACAAAATAAAAATGTTAAAAAATTTAAAGGAAAGAGTAACAAGCATTAAAAAATCTTTTAATTTTTTATCAAATAAAAATCTCTTAGGAGGGGCATCATTTCTAATTTCAGGAACTATTGCTGGACAAGCTTTAATTCTTATTACCGCACCATTTATAACAAGACTTTTTACTCCAGATGAACTAGGTATATTGGCAATATTTGGAGCTATTCTGACAATACTTGGATCAATCTCAACTTTTAGGTATGAAATATCTATTCCTCAACCTAAAAATGACATTGATGCTACTGCATTATTATCTTTAGCTATTATTATAAATTTCATTTTTACAATTTTGATCACTTTTTTTGTATATCTTTTCGGTGAAACCATTTTATCTTTGTTAAATGCTAATGAGATAAATAATTATCTATGGACAATTCCTATTGGGGTTTGTATAGCTGGACTTGTAAAAATTTATACTTATTGGGCCCTAAGAAAAGAAATGTTTAGTACGGTTGCTCTTACTAGATTTCAGCAAGGTGGTGGAATGGCATTTTCTCAAGTATTTTTTGGTTTTTTAAATTTAAGTAGCTTTGGCCTGATTATTGGATACCTAATTGGATTAGGCGCCGGTTTATCTAGATTGATATATTTTTGGAGTAAAAATGGCGCAAAAAAAGTTAAAGGAATATCTATTTCGCTTATTAATAAAATGGGTAATAGGTACAAAGATTTACCACTTTTTTCTACTTGGGGAGGTTTGATTAATGTATTAGGTCTACAGCTACCAATTATTTTATTTGCAAGTCTTTTCTCTCCTTACCTGGTAGGTTTTTATTTACTTGCACATAGAGTTGCTAATGCCCCTGTTCAGCTTGTAGCAGAATCTATTGGCAAAGTTTTTTATATAGCTTCAATAAAAGAACTAAGAGCTAAAAAATTGGATGAGCTAGTGTTAAAAGTGTTTAGATTGCTGTTAAGGATATCTTTATTGCCATTTTTCATCTTAACTATAATAGCTCCAGAATTTTTCTTTATTGTTTTTGGTAGTGATTGGTTAGAAGCAGGAATATATCTTCAATATATGATAATTTGGTTGGCCTCTTCCTTTATCTTTGTTCCATTAATGACACTTTTTGCTGCACTTGAAAAGCATAAATTCGATCTAATTTTTCAAATTTTTCTTGTTCTAGTAAGGGCAGCAGGCATATACATAGGTTCAGTATTAGGCGGACCTATAATGGCAATTGCATTATTCTCTATTCTGTCTGCTCTTGTATACATACTTTTTGGTATGTGGTTAATTAAATTAAGTGGAATTAATTATATTACCCAAATAAAAGTATTTTCTATAGAATTCGCTACACCATTTTCTATTGCATTAATATTCTATTTAATTAAAGATTGGCTACTCGCCGATCAAATTTTATCTATTTCAAACCCTCTTATTTACCTTATTTTTGCACTAGCTCTTGTGTTAGTAATTTTTTCTTTATATAACTCAAGATCCTTATTCTTAATCATTCAGAAGTATTCAAATTAGTCTTTATTCATTAAATATTTTATATCTTGATATATGCAAAGCTCTAAGTGATATAAAATGTTAATGAAAAATAATGAAAAATAATCAAATTGTTTCAGTTTCAGGTTGTTATTGGACAGGCTCATCTGCGGTAATGGATTTATTGTCTGAGCACAAAGCATGTTATTTACCACCTAGTGAATTTGCTTTATTTTCATATGGTCAATTCTTCAATGAAATTACTGATCCTATTTTTTTAAAAAGAAAAATTGAAAAGAATCACTTAACAGACAATATTTTTAGATTTATTGAATTCAATAAATCAGATTCAAGGTTTCCAACAAGAAGGCTATTCAGATTCCTTTTTAGATTCTTTAATATTTATCCAAAAAATTTAAATGTTGTAAGAGAGGGTTATAACGATTTATTTGGTAAAGCTTATGAAAAAAAATGCATAGATTTTATAGATATTATTAACAAGGCTTACCAAAAAGATTCATTGATTAACGATGAATTTTTAATTGAAGTGAAGAATATTTTAGATTCATTAATGTTTATGTATTTGAATAATCAAACAAAAGCAAATACTGTTGTTCTTGACCAATTTATTTCTCCTGCATATACATCATCTTCCTTAAATATTTTACCTAAAACAAAGATGATTTTTATTGATAGGGACTGGAGAGATCAATATGTAGAAGTAAAAAATCTTTTTCCTATCATGATGAAAAGAAACTCTGAGTTAAAGGTTAAACCCATGGGAGAAAAAGACAGTGATTATAATATCTCTAGCATAGATTTTTTTATTAATTTACGAAAAAGAGTGGAGAATTATAAGTCACTACATCAAGCTAATCATAAAGATAAAATTCTATGGATTAAATTTGAAGATTTAGTTTTAGATACTGATATTCATGCTGCTAAAATTTTTAAATTTTTAAATCTTGATAAATCAGATTGGAAGCCAAATCAATCATTTTTTCCAGAGAAATCTAAGATGAATATTGGTAAATGGAAATTTTCTGGCTTTGACTCCGATATCAGCCATATAGAAAACAGATTAAATAAACCATGAACCTTATCGAGTATTCCCCAACTCTCTTAAATTGGATTATAGCTATATCATATTCATTAGTTACATCACTTGGGATTTTATATTTTTTTAACTCTCGAAGAATCAATCCAATAGTTTGGTTTCTTTTATTTCAGTGGTTAATTGCCTTTGGCTCTATTCTTTTGGCTGATTTATCCCTTGAAAGTGATAGGTATTACATATTTCTATTTTTCCTAGCAAAATTTGTTTACATCTGCACAGCAATATTTATTTGGTCAAATACCCGAATGTCTAAATACTATGATTCTTTCTGGAAAAAAAATGTAGAGATCGACCATTTCGATGCAAGGATAAATATCAAAATAATATTTCTTCTTTCAATTGTAATAACTATTTTTTACTACAGCCAAGTTGGATATAACATTTTTCTTAACATAATTTTAGGTATAGCAATTGATGATTACTCTACATTAAGATTAGCCACATATTCGGGTGACGAATATTATGCTGCTGGATATGTTAATCAATTCAAAAACGTTCTTTTGCCTGTAACACTTTCTATTATTTGTACTTGGACATGGTTAACAAAGCGTAAAACCTCCTTTTATTTATTGCTAATTTTTGGATCACTATTTTGTGTATTTGCATTACTTGGAACCGGCCAAAGAGCATTTTTAGTATACTCAGTGGCAGCTTTAATTTTTGGTCTTTTTGCTTTGAAAGATCTAAAGTTTAGATCTTTAGTAATGCCTCTTGTAGCATTATTCACAATTTTTTCTTTAATGACCTCTCTATACAAGGTAAATTCTATCGATCAAGAAGATAATATTCTTGCTCAATCAATGACTAAATCATTAGAAAGATTTTTTTATACGGAGCAAGAAAGCGGCGTAAAAGCATTCAGATATTTTTATTATGAAGATAAGGTCTATATGAAAGAAATGATGGATCAGGTTAAAGGAATTATTCCAGGACAAGAAGGAAGTTCTTTAGAACATTATTTATTTTCAAGAAGACATGGAACTGATAGAGGCACTGCAGCTTATTCTACTGTTTCAGGCTTTTATTATAATGGAGGCATACTTGCTGTAATTAGCTTTTATATTATTTTAGCAATTGCACATTCTTACATCTTCTATAGATTTCTTAGAGGGAGCAGAACAGTAGCAAGAATATTTATATACTCAGCTTTAATTTTTTATACAGCAAAGTTTGTTTCTGGCGGTATACTAAGTCTTGTTAATGGTGGAGTTTTAACTTTAATTATCCTTCTCTTTTTGAGAAGAATTAATTTGAATTATTCATCTGCTTTAAAACTAAAATAGAGAATATAGCTTGGCTTATATTCTATTTAAAATGTTTTATAGAAAGGAGCACCTAGCTGATTTTAGATTCTAGTTTTTTATGAAAAAAAGAATAAAAGTATGTTCAAGATGTGTGATGGATTCAGATATTCCTGATATTGTATTTGACTCCAATGGCATCTGTAATTATTGCTCAGAATTTTTAGATAGAAACAATAATTTCCTACAAAAATCTAAAAAAGAAGATTTGGATAAACTGATAGGAAATATAAAAAGATCAGGAAAAGGAAAAAGATATGACTGTGTAGTTGGAGTATCAGGTGGAGTTGATAGTTCATGGGTTCTTGTAAGTGCATTAAAAAATGGGCTTAGACCTTTAGCAGTTCATATGGACAATGGTTGGAACTCTGAATTAGCCCAAAATAATATTGCCAATCTTCTAAAAAAATTAAATGTTGATTTACATACTCATGTCATAGACTGGGAAGAGTATCGCTCATTAATGCAGGCCTTTTTTAATGCAGATGTTGTCGATGTAGAGTTGCTTTATGATAACGCTATGTTGGCTGTTAATTATCAAGCAGCTAAAAAATTTAATATCAAATATATACTAAGCGGCAATAACGCCGCTACTGAAGGGATGAAGATGCCAAATGGATGGAATCATTTAAAATTTGATAAAAAAAATATTCAGGCTATTGCTAGAATAAAAAAAGGTGCAAAAATTAAGACATTTCCAGCAATTGGGACTTTAGATAGATTTATTTTTGAATATATCCTAAATAAAAAATGGACAGACTTTTTAGATTATACCGATTACAACAAAGATAAAGCCATGTCAGTCCTAGAATCAGATTTTGCATATAAGCCTTATCCGTATAAGCACTATGAATCAGTTTTTACAAGATTTTACCAAGGATATATTCTGCCAGAAAAATTTGGAATTGATAAAAGAAAAGTCCATTTTTCAAACCTTATCATTACCAATCAAATGACAAGAGACGATGCAATCGAAAAGCTAAAAGAAATTCCTTACCCAAGCAAAGAAGATCTTCTAGAGGATATAGAGTATTTTCTTAAGAAGATGAATTGGAATAAACAAGATCTAGAAAATTATATTGGAAGATCTGAGAAGTTACACTCTGAATACCCTAATGAAAAAAGATTTTGGAATTTTGCAAAAAAGATACATGGTTTGATATTTAGATAGCAAATTAATAATTATGAAAAATTTAATAAATGTGTCTGTTGTTATGGCAGTAAAAAATGAATCAAAATATATCTTATCTGCCGTTAAGAGTATTCTTGAACAGAAAGGATTAACTTTTGAATTGATATTAGTTGATGACAATTCAACTGATGAAACATGTGAATTAGTTTATAGAGAGTTTTCGTCTTATAAGAATTTTTATGTGTATAAAAACCCTAAAAAAGGTAAAGTTTCAGCATTTAATTATGGAGTATCTAAGTCTAAGGGTAATTTTATCTGCTTATTTGCTGGAGATGATATTATGCCTAAAAATAGTTTACTTGATAGGTTTAGATTAATTTCAGGATTGCCAAAAGAAAAACCAATTGCAGGCCTTTATAAAATATTAACAATATCTGAAAACAAGAAATTTAATGGAAAACTTTTTCCTAAAAGAAAAGGGCAAGGAAGTTTAAGTGGACAATCACCATTGATGAATAGATCTACAATAGATTTACTTTTTCCAGTACCAGACAGCCTCCCGAATGAAGATACTTGGTTAGAAGTTGCTTTTAGACATACAAATTTAGTTGATCTATATCATTCCGATGTAATATGTTGCTACTGGAGGATGCATGAAGGAAATTCTCAAAATATGGCTATGCCATATGCAATTTATAAGAAAAAAATGGTGCTTAGAAGGCAGGCCTACAGACTCTTTCTTGAGAAGAACAAGTCTATTCTGGAACATAAAGAAATAATAAATTTAGAAAATATGGTTGAAGGAATAGAGCATTATGCCAATGAAAATATTTCGGGACTTCTTCTAATAAAAGCTGATCTTATGTGGAAAATTAGGATTATTTCAACGATTAACCCCTTTTTCTATTCAATAAGAAGAAATTTTTATGGACTGCTTAGTGGTTGGTAGAGCTTGGACTAACTAAATAATTCAATAATAATATAAGCTCATGATTAATAATGAGCTTACTTTCTTCAATAGCCTCAAAAAAGTGTTCAGGTATATATCGATATATGGATTCTCAAAAACATGGTTTAAGATTATTGGAAGGTCAAGATTTCTTTCAAAATACTATAAACCAAGATTAAGTTCAAAAAGGGATATAGGAGTAATAGGTTGTGGTCAGCTTGCCTTTTCTACACTAGGACATGGCCTATGTAAAAAATTCAATAATAGATTTATTGATTGTTATGATATAGATGAGAATGCAAAGAATTCTTATGCAAAATTTTATAGAATAGCTTCACCTTCAGATTCGGCAATTGATCTAATACAAAATCCAGATGTAGAGTATGTTTATATTACTTCTAATCACTTTAGTCATGCAGAGTACGCTATCAAAGCTCTTAATGCAGGTAAAAACGTCTATGTTGAAAAGCCTATATCAGTAAACTATGAACAGCTTAATGAGCTTTCTAATGCTATAAGCAGTTCAAATAAAAAGATTTATGCTGGCTACAATAGGCCTTTTTCGAAACCTTTAATGGAGCTAAAAAAACAAATAGAGAAAAAATCTGGACCAATAACTTTAAGTTGTTTTATAAGTGCACATGATATTCCCTCTGACCATTGGTATAGAAATGAAAAAGAAGGATCAAGGATATGTGGAAATATAGGACATTGGATTGATTTAGCTGTTCATATCTTGAATTGGGGAGAAATGCCAGATCATTTGAAAATATCAATAAGTCCAAGTAATAGTAAATTTAGTGATCAAGATTTATCAATCACTATTACTTCTGAAAATGAAGATCTAATTGTAATAACTTTTACTTCAAGATGTGATCCTTTCGAAGGAGTAAACGAATCAATAAATTTTCAGAATGATAATACAATATGCAAAATAGATGATTTCAGAAATATATCTATCTGGAAAAATGAAAACCTAATTAAAAAAAGTTACTGGCCAAAGGATGTCGGTCACACAGAAGCTCTATTGCAACCCTTTAGAGAAGAGAACCAAAGAGACTTTAATGAGGTTATAATGTCAACATTATTAATGCTTCATATTGCTGAGATGGTTAAATTAAAAAAAATAAATTCATCCTTTTCTTTCAGCAGAGAATCAAATAATTTTTTAAAGAGCTAAATGAAACAAGTTTTCCAAGATATAAAAAGCGGTGAAACTAAAGTAGAGGATCTGCCCATACCACAATCAAAGAATGGGGAAGTTTTAATTAATAGCTCAAAGACTCTAATTTCATCAGGTACAGAAAAAATGTTATTGGAATTTGGCAATGCAAATTTTATAGATAAGGCAAGACAACAACCTGATAAAGTAAAAATGGTTCTAGATAAAATAAAATCTGATGGCATAAAACCTACAATTGAAGCGGTTTTCAATAAATTAGATAAACCATTACCTCTAGGATATTGCAATGTTGGAAAGGTGATAGAAAATCATTCAAAAAAATCAAGCTTGAAAGCTGGAGACAGGGTGATTAGTAATGGAAGTCATGCTGAAATTGTAAGCGTTCCTGTTAATTTATGCGCAAAAATTCCTGACAATGTTACTGATGATGAAGCCGCATTCACAGTATTAGGAGCGATAGCTTTACAAGGAATTAGATTAACTAAACCAACATTAGGTGAATCGATTGTTGTGATAGGTTTAGGTTTAGTTGGTTTAATGACGGTTCAACTTTTAAAAGCAAATGGCACGAGAGTTCTAGCTATAGATTTTGATAAAAATAGACTTAAATTAGCAAAATCGTTCGGAGCAGATATAGTAGATTTATCTTCTGGCGAGGATCCAATCATCGCTTCTAAAGCATTTTCTAAGAATAGGGGAGTAGATGGTGTAATAATAGCTGCATCAACAAATAAAAACGAACCAATTCATCAAGCTGCTCAAATGTGTCGTAAAAGAGGAAGAATTGTGCTTGTTGGAGTGACAGGACTTAAAATCTCCAGAGATGATTTTTATGAAAAAGAATTAACTTTTCAGGTCTCTGCTTCATATGGTCCTGGAAGATATGATCCTAATTATGAACAGAAGGGACAAGATTATCCTTTTGGTTTTGTTCGATGGACTGAACAAAGAAATTTTGAAGCAGTATTAGATATGATGTCTGAAGGAAAACTGAATGTTAAACCTCTAATTTCACATAGATTTGATATTAATGAAGCTGCTGATGCTTATGAAATTCTATTAAATAATGAACACCATTTAGGAATTTTACTGAATTATCAACAAAATAATCTAGATTCAGAACCTAATATTATATCGTTTGATACTAATAGAATCTCTACAAGTAATGATTTTGAGATATCTGCTAGTTTTATAGGTGCAGGAGATTATGCAAATAGCACTCTTATCCCTGCATTTAAAAAAGCTAAAGTTAATTTGCAAAATATTGTTTCAAATACTGGTGTAAGTAGTTTTCATGTTGGAAAGAAGCATGGTTTTAGAGCCACAAGCACAGATCCTGAAACAATTTTTTCTGACGATAAAACAAATATCGTTATTATTTCTACTCAGCATGATAGTCATGCTAAGTATGTTTTAGATTCAATTAAATCTGGTAAAAATGTTTTTGTAGAAAAGCCCTTATGTTTAACAGAAGAAGAACTCAAAGAAATTGAGTCAGAATACAGCATTATTGCAAATGATGAATCAAAGAAAACACCTGTTTTGATGGTTGGCTTCAATAGGAGATTTTCTCCACACATAATAAAAATTAAAGATATTTTAAAACCTATTAAAGAGCCTAAATCTTTTGTTATGACAGTAAATGCAGGAGATATACCTTCAGACCATTGGATTCATGATAGTGAGAAAGGTGGAGGACGATTAATTGGCGAAGGATGTCATTTTATTGATCTTTTAAGATTTCTTGCAGAATCAAAAATAAAGAATTGGGATATATCCACTATGAATAGTGAAAATAATGATACATTTAGTTTAAACTTCAATTTTGATAATGGTTCAATTGGCACAATTCATTATTTTTCTAATGGATCAAAGAGTTTTCCTAAAGAGCGCTTAGAAATTTTTTCGGGCAATAAAATTTTGCAATTAGACAATTTTAGACGATTGCGTGGCTATGGATTTAAAAATTTTAAAAGTATGAATACATGGAATCAAGATAAAGGGCAAAATATGTGTGCAAAATCTTTCGTTGATTCCGTTAAAAATGCTAACTCAGCTCCTATTAGTTTTGAAGAAATAATAGAGGTAAGCAGAATCACTATCTCTATTGCAAATAATATGCGTATAAATAAGTGAATATTCTAAGATACTGGCATACTCTTCGGCATCTTAAACTTATTCAGTTCTTTTCTCGATTATGGTTAACTTCTTATAAACCCAAGATTAAATCATTAGGCACTCCTAAAATAAGAAATTTATCTGCTCATTGGTTAGGATCACCTAAAAAAATAGTATCTCTTTTCCCTTCTAAATCATTCGAATTTTTTTCAAAAAGATATAAATTATCAGATGTTAGTTGGCATGGAGAGAGCTGCGATAAATTATGGCAGTATAACTTGCATTACTTTGACGATTTAAATGCTATAGATGCAAGATCAAGAAAAGATGATCATTATTCACTATTAGAAGATTGGGTAAATAAAAATAAATCTGATTCTAGTATTGGTTGGGATCCATATCCAACATCTTTAAGAATTGTTAATTGGATTAAATGGTCATTTTCAGGAAATAATCTTTCAAAATTATTAATCCAAAGTTTAGCTGATCAAGCTAATTGGTTAACGAGAAGAATGGAGTTTCATCTGCTTGGTAATCATTTGTTTGTTAATGCAAAAGCTCTTATATTCGCAGGCCTATTTTTTGAAAGCAAAGAATCAGCTCATTGGTTAAATTATGGGTCTAGGATTTTAGATCAGGAATTAAAAGAGCAAATTCTTGATGACGGTGGTCATTTTGAAAGAAGTCCTATGTATCATGCACTTATTCTTGAGGATATTTTAGATATTTTGAATTTATTTAGATGTTATCGTGCATCTTTATCTAAAAATGAAATATTGCTTGAAAAGAATTTGAAATCAGTAGTTCCAAAGATGCTTGATTGGCTAAAAGCAACTTCTCACCCAGATGGCGATATAAGCTTTTTTAATGATGCAACTTTTAATATTGCATCAAAACCGAAAGAAATCTTTAAATACGCTGAAACTTTAGGTTTCCAAAACGAAGATATTAAATCTATTTGGTTAAAAGAAAGCGGTTATTTAAGCCTATTAAATAAGAATGTATTTTTTATTTGTGATTTTGCACCAATAGGACCTGAATATATACCTGGCCATGCACATGCTGATACTCTTTCATTTGAATTGTCATTATTCAATCAAAGATTCATTGTAAATTCTGGTATATCAACTTACGAAAATAATAAAGAAAGACATAGGCAAAGAGGAACTGAATCTCATAATACAGTTATTCTTGATTCAAAAAATTCTTCGGATGTATGGCATTCTTTTAGAGTTGCTAGACGAGCATACCCCAATGTTAAGAATATTATATTTGATAGGGATTCTGTAACTGCGGAGTGTTCACATAATGGATATAGCCACTTAAAAGATGGACCTATACACTCAAGATTTTTTCAATTATCAGATAATAAATTAATTTTAAGAGATGAAATTTCTAAATCAGATTTTACAGCAGAGGCAAGAATTCATTTCCATCCAAATGTAGAAATTAAATTTTTTAATAAAAATAAAGGGTGTTTTAGTCTTCCAGATGGTAAAGATATTTATTGCACTATAAAAGATGGAGAAGGGCGAGTAGAGGATTCTACATGGCATCCTGAATTCAATAAATCTATAGATAATAAATGTTTAGTTATAAATCTAAATAAATTAAAATGCGAATTCCATTTAGAGTGGAATTCAAATTAGATAATTATATATGCACATACTTTTTTTAACGGACAATTTTCCACCAGAAGTTAATGCTCCAGCAAGCAGAACTTATGAACATGCAAGAGAATGGGTAAAAGAAGGACATAAGGTTACAGTCATAACTTGTGCACCTAATTTTCCAAAAGGCAAAGTATATAAAGGCTATAAAAATAGAATTTTCTTAAGAGAAGACCTAGAAGGAATAAATATCATTAGGGTTTGGACATTTATTATGCCAAATTCAGGTTTTTTTCTAAGAGTTTTAGATTATATGAGTTTTATGATTTCTTCTTTTATTGCTTCATTCAATGTAAAGAAAGTAGATATTATTGTCGCAACTAGCCCTCAATTTTTCACTGCTGTATCTGGATATTTAATAAGTAAAGTAAAAAATAAGCCTTGGATTTTTGAATTGCGTGATATTTGGCCTGAATCAATTAAAGCTGTAGGAGCTTTATCAAATTCATTCATAATAAATCTTTTAGAGAAACTAGAATTATTCTTATATCGTTCATCTTCAAGAATTATTGCAGTTACGAATAGCTTTAAAGAGAACCTCATATCTCGAGGTATAGATGAGAATAAGATAGATGTAATAACAAATGGCGTTGATGTCTCTAGATATAAAAAAATGAATAAAGATGCTGCACTTGTTGCTCAATATAACTTAAAAGATAAATTTATTTGTGGCTATATAGGAACACATGGCCTTGCACATTCTTTAGATACGATTATTTTATCAGCAGAAATATTAATGAAAAAAGGGTTTCAGGAATCTATACATTTTTTATTTATAGGCAATGGCGCTAAAAAATCTGAATTGATTTCATTG
>CEUL01014748.1_pt1 | contig 21680 bp, 20 predicted proteins | sample 427021 | NCBI WGS metagenome assembly CEUL01 (sample SAMEA2622800, study PRJEB7988) | marine metagenome | isolation source: saline water (ENVO:00002010), including | reverse complement strand
ATTTCTTTACTCCTATCCTTGACATAAATTTCACTGCTTCTGGATAAAATGCACTACAAAAAAACTCAATTTTTTGCTCATCACAATATTCTTTGAATTTTTTTGTTTTTTCAAAAGTAAGCTCTGATTTTTTAATCTCTTTCCAATTTGGATGTGAATTTTCATAAAGATCATTTGCTCTCCACATTTGAAATTTTACTGCATCTGCACCAGCTTTTTTACATTCTTTGATGATTCTTTTTCCTTTTGATAAACTGCCTTCCCAATTCGAACCTATCTCTGCTACAACAAATGCTTTCATAATCAGAAATATAGCAATCGTTTATTATAATTATAGTTTAATTCATAGAAATATCTAAAACCATTAATCAAACTTAATCTAAATAATATGAAAACTATTATGATTAGGCAACCTGGATATATGCCAAATATAGGATTCTTTAAAAAAATTGAATATAGTGATATTTTTGTTTTCTTAGACGATACACAATTTTCAAAAGATAGTTTTGATAATCGGAATAAAATTAAAACAAAATCTAATTCAAAATGGATTAGTGTTCCTTTAAAGAGACCTGTTTTTAAAAAAAAATTGAACCAAGTGATGATCTCATATGATACTGACTGGATTAAATCACATACTGATCTAATCTATCAAAATTATAAAGATGCACCATATTTTTCATCCTACTGGAATGAAATAAAAAAAATACTTGAACAAAAATCAAATTTATTGATAGATCTAAACTTAAATCTCATATCCTATTTTTTAAAAATTCTACAAATTAATACAACTACAATCAAATCATCAGAACTAAAAATAACAAAAACTAAAACTCAAAGACTTATTGATATTTGTGCTCAATTGAATGCATCCTGCTACATCTCTGGAATAGGTGGAAAAAATTATGTTGACGAATCATTATTCAAAAATTCTGATATTAAACTAACATATGAAAACTCAATTCACCCAAACTATAATCAGATTCATGGCAATTTTATGAAGAACATGTCCATAATTGATCTAATCTTTAATGAAGGTGAAAAATCATCTGAAATACTAAAAAAAATAAAATTTTCTCAGGTTATCAAAATATAGTAAATATTATACGCACTTAAATTTCAGAAAATATAACTTTTTGAATAAAATGAAAAAAAAAATTTTAGCCTGGATTGATGCAGATTTATCTCATTTTGGTATTCTAAAATCACTGGAAGAAAAAACCCAATTCACTTTATCTTTTATCTATGATATTACAAATACTCCAAAAACTTTTTTTAAATCACAAAAAATTATTCCATTAGAAAATTCCTGGTTTTTATATGATAATCTAAATTATAACTCTCAAAAAATTGATATGGAATATCTAGAATCATTTGAAAAAAAGTATGGTATTAATCTCTGGACATTACTCAATAATGATCGATACCTAAATAATTTCAATGATTTCTATCACTTTTCTAGTCGCCAAATTTTATCCATCACTGAACAACAAATAAAATTCTATGAAAAAATACTTGATGAGTATAATCCTGATTATGTTGTAATGGCTAATCCGCCGCTAAATGCCAATTATCTATTCTCAATAATTTGTCGTTCAAGAAATATTCCTACTTTAATTCTTACACCATCACGTTTCCTGAATAAATATTACATAGATGATGGGAATGTTAAACTCGATTTAACACAAACTGGTAATTCTGATGATGGTATTGATCTTAATTCATACCATCAAAAATTTAATAAAACATTTGAAACAAAGAATTTTCTAAAAAAATTCCAATCATCAAAAATCTCTCTCCTTAAAGCTTTTTTTGTCTATATGTTTTCAGATAATAATAATCTAAAAACACATTATACATACTTTGGTAGAAATAAAATAAATGTACTATCAAATTTTCTAGCCAATTCTTGGAAATCAAAAACTCGTAAAAACTTCATTGATAAAAATTTAAAAATGGATGTTATTCTTGATCAAAAATACATCTATTTTCCATTGCATATGGAACCTGAACGTACACTGTTGATTGATGCACCATTTCACACAAATCAATTAGATATAATCAAAAATCTTGCAAAATCCATCCCAATTAATTACAAGTTATTTGTTAAAGAACATCCTAGTATGGCTCATAGAGAATGGAGAGATGTATCATTCTATAAGGAGATCTTATCTCTTCCTAATGTTGTATTAATTCATCCCTCATTTCCGTCTGATGATCTGATAAAACAATCTTCATTAGTTATTGCAATCACTGGTACCGCAAGCTTTGATGCAATTTTCTACAATATACCCTCAATAACACTCACAAAAACTGATTTTTCATCACTAGATTTTGTCACTCATTGTGATTCTTGGGATAAACTACCTAACCTGATTAAAAAATCATTAATACAAAAAATAGACAAGAAAATGTTATCTCCTTATCTTCATTTTATCGAACAACATTGTTTTGATTTTGAAATGTATCCATTTCTTCAGGAACATCAAGATTTCTTGCATTATGGGGGATTCTTAGTTAATACTAAAATCATTGAAAAAGATTTTAAATTATTTTTAGAATCAAAAAAATCTCAATATGATTTTCTTGCACAAAAATATATTGAAAAAATTATTTTAGACTAAAAGATATCATCGTATTTTGGTTTTCTCAGCGTGGGTAATTTAAAAAATTGTGGTGTCCTGAATTGTAAATCTTTCTCTATAAGAAATTTTTTTGCGTTAAAAACCGCATGCTCTGTATAATGAAAAACATTTGCAGCAGAAACTGCATCTGCTTTTCCCAAATTTATACCATCCACAAAATGTTCCCATTTTGAGACTCCTCCAAATGCAATTACTGGAATTGTAATATTTTGAGAAATTTGTTTTATAATGTTTAAATCATATCCTTGGTCCATTCCCTCACTATCTATTGAAGTGAGAAATATTTCTCCTGCACCTAATTCTTCAACTTTCAAAGCCCACTCTAGTGGATCTAATCCAGTAGCTATTCTTCCACGATCAGAATATACTTCGTATTTTTGTTCAGAATTTTTTTTTACATCTATAGATGCAACAATACATTGTGACCCATATTTTTCTGAAACTTCTTTTAAAAAATTTGGATTACGTATAATTTCTGAATTGATTGCAACTTTGTCTGCTCCTTCTTTTAATAACATTGAAATCTCATTGGCGTCAGTAATCCATCCGCCCACAGTCAATGGTACAAAACATCTTTTTGAAATATTACTGATTATTTTATGAAACTCTTCTCTTTTTTCTTTGTTAATGCTTACATCTAAAATTATTATCTCATCTGATGCCCAACTATTAAAAAAATCAATCGCTGTAATTGCATTTCCAATAATGTTAGTATGAACAAAATTTTTACTCTGAACTACATTGCCTTGATCTAAGATCACTGTTGGTATTAGTCTATGTTTCAACATTTTCCTGATCTAGAAAATTTTTAATTAATTTTAAACCATTCTCCTGACTTTTCTCTGGATGAAATTGAACTGCATAAATATTGTCTTTTTCGATTGATGATACTATTTTCACTCCTCCATAATCACAAATTGAGCTAATCTTTTCTTGTTCGTTTGTATTAACTTTCATGTAATAGCTATGTAAATAATAAAAAATTGCTTCATTGAAATCTTTCAATAATCCATCATTTTTTAAAATCTGTGTTTCATTCCAGCCCATATGTGGTACCTTTTCAATATTATTTTGAGGTTCAATTGGAAGAATTTCTGCATCAATCCATCCAAATCCCTTGGTTTCTCCTCCTTCAAAACTACGATTCGCAAGAAATTCTAATCCTAAACAAATTCCAAAATAAGGTTTTTTGTTATCTATCACCTCTTCAGTTAAGACATTGACTAGTCCAAGTTTCTCTAAATTATTCATACCATCTGAAAACGCACCTACTCCTGGTAAAATTATTGATTCACAATCTCTTATCTCTTGAATGTTATTTGTTATCTTTACTTCCTCACCTAATAGTCTAAATGCATTATAGACTGATTTTACATTTCCCATATTGTAATCAATAATGCATTTCATATTTTATAGGAATACGATCTCATCTTCTTCAAGATAATCTCTTGCCATTTTAGATTTTTCTGATCTAATTTCTTTCCATTCTCCGGTTTTTTCTAAACGAACCTTTTCAACATATTCATCATTTCTGTGATTTCCAATCCAATCTAATAATTTCCACTCACCATTAGATTTCTTTTCCCAAATTGTTTCATCACGTAAATGTTCAATTTTATCAAGGAATTCATTTTCAGTTAAACCCACAAATTTTAAAAATACATCTAAATTTCTTGGTCGTTTAAGATATTCTTTTTTCTCAATCCAATCTATTCCTTCTTCTCTAGACATCCGTCTCTCTCTAATGTGAATGGAAACTTGATCAGTTATTCTTCCATACCCAAATTTCAAATATTTCAAATAGTTATGAGTATCTTGCATGAAATCGTCTGTTTTTTCATGTAGATTGATATGTGCCTCACGTTTTTGCATAGTTTCAAATCCATAATTTTCAATTACAAATTTTGTATGTTCATCAAAATTAAAAGGATCATAATTTGATAAATAAATTCCTCTTACGCCTATTGATTCTATTTCCTCATCACTTGGATAGAAAAATGGTCCTAAATCTTGTCTCGTAATTTCTTTATTTTCTGGATCATCCAAAATGTCTTCTGGCTCAAAACCTCGCATCAGATGTTCTTGTCTGTTCTTTTTTGTAAATTCAACATTGTCACTAAGATTATTTCTTCCAAAATACATGCTTTCGCCATGATCCCCCCAAACAATTAATGGAATCTTATATCTGACTGCAGTTTGGATAGGAAATGTCATTATTCCTGCATGATAATGCCATGTGATGTCTCCAACTTTTGATAGCATAAATGATGAAAGTTTTCTAGCGGTAACTGGATTGGTACTGTATCTTAACAAATCACAACCAAATTTCTCTAGCATATTTGTTAAATTTCTGATACCCAATTTCGTATTATATGCATGATTGTATGTGACAAACAACGGTCTCATTTTAAAAACTTTGGTTAACAAATGAGCTTGATAATGACTATCTTTTCCTCCACTTACTGGTATTATACAATCATATGCAGAATTATTCTTACGTGCCTTTTGTTTATACTCGTCTAACAATTCCTGTAATTCTTGTTTTTTAACTTCCCAGTCTACATCCTCAGTTTGTCTATTTTCAAAGGCTCTGCATCCACTACAGACACCGTTTTCATCAAACATCATTGTTGGTCTTGTATTTTCTGGATAGCAACACCTAGAACAATATTTCATACCTTGTTCTCAATATACCATGATTTAATCTATACTTCTAATTTGATCTTGTATGAAAAATCAAGTAATTTAAGATGTAAAGGTAATTGTTGAATCCATGAATTTGAATCATGAAAGTATCTATTTCTTAATATGTGATTAATTCGTGCTAGACTATTTTTTGATAAAAAATAATTAAAATTGAGTAATTCATTTTGATTAATCTTGTTATATTTTGAATATGTATTGATAAATAAATTCACCATTTTTTCTACATTTTTAAAATTTTTTGATGTTTGTTCCGACAATCTTAATGCTGAATATGAAACATCTTCCAAAACAGTTCCTCTTTTCATAAAATAAAAATCCAAAATAACTGAAATATTTTTTTTAAAAAATATGATATTATCTGTGTGTAAATCATTATGAATTAATTGTTCATCAAATTTTTTTCTTTTTCTCTCAAATTCCCTATGAATTTTATTGATTTGTTGAAGAAATTCTATTTTTCCCTTAACAATATTATCTATTTTGTTTGGATTTTGTCCAATCTTTCTTTTAATCTTAGTAATATCCTTAGATGATAAAAGCTCGTAACTTCTAATATTTGCATCTTCTTGTAATTTCACTTTTGATTTTTTTAAAAATTTATGTAGTTTTGCCAATTCATACGCAAAGCTCTCTAATTCTTTAACTGAACCAGAAAATATTTTTCCATTATAAAATTTAGATAAAATTACATTATCTAGTAATGTTTGTTTAGATTCATTTTTTATTGGAATTGCAACTTTGATTCCATTCTTGTTGGCTCTGTAAAGAATTCTTTGAATCTGTTTATTTCTCTTTTGTTGATTATTTTTTAAAAATTTTAAAACATATTTTGATTTTTTAGAATGAATTAAGAAATTTTTACTGTTTATATCATTATGATTTATTGTTTCTATTTTTTTAATATCTCCAATATATCTAAAATTTTCCATGATAATTTTTTCTATATGATTATTTTTAGAATGCAATTTTTCTCTTTTTAATCAATCATTTCCCATTTGATGAACGTATTTTTTTTTATATCGACTTTTGCTTTATGTTTCAATATCTCGAAACCTTCTGCACATGAAATTCCAGCGTTTCCTGGTCTCTTATAGTCTATGTTTTCTAAAGTAATCTCTTGACCTTTTTTAATATCAACTTTTGAGACAATACTTCTACGTGCAGTTTCTTCAACTCTTGATACTTGTAAAACATCTGATGTTCCTTTTGCATCATCAATCATTCTTACATTTTTCACAAAATTTCCCAATTCCTCAATCTCAATGGACATTAAATGCTCAACATTCTCTGTATATTTATCGAATGTGATGGTCTTCTCAATCATTGTGGCCCCATATCCAATAGCTGCAAAATTCATTACTTGTCCTTCTGAATGATCGGCAAAACCAACTGGATATATGTATCTATTTTTTATAAATTCGATGGCTCGTAAATTAATACCAGAATTTTCTGCAGGATAGCCTGATGGACAATGAAGTATGACAATTTTTTGATTGTTATTTCTTTCACAAATTTTTATAGCATTATCTATCTCATCCAGTTTCTCTCTTGCATCTAAAATGATAGGTAATCCTGTTTTTGCTACCTTATCAATTAGTAATACATTGTTAATGTCTCCTTTACTAATTTTCAATGCGTGAACGTTATTTCTAATTAAAAAATCAACAGTCTCTGGAAAATACGGTGCTGTAATAAATCCTAGATCCTTTTCTTTTGTATATTTGATTAACTGTTCCCATTCTTTTTCCTCCAATTCTCTACGTTTTAATGCCTCAAAAACACTCTCCTGTTTTTCTCCATCTTTAGTTCCAAATTTTATCATAATCTCTTTATCTTCAATAATTCTACCAACGTCTCCTGGCAAAAACGTTTGAAATTTTATCGCTTGTGCTCCTGCATCTGATACAGCATCAACCATGGATTTAGCTTCATCAAAATTCCTATATGTTGCGCTTGGTTCAAGTGCAACAAAACATCTGTGAGAATTTCCTACTAAATCTTTACCAATCTGTACATCCATTTGTTCTAGTTTCATTTTTATGTAATTTATCTTGTCCTACCTAATAATCAATTTTAATATTTTTCATTAATTTTCATAGATTCAGGATTTTTTTCTAGAAATTCAATTATATCATCACTTGAAAAAAATTGTTTTTTTAGATTTAATTTTTCATAAATTATTGATATCAATTCTAAATCTTCTGGATAATCTATAGTAAGTCGAATATTTGACTGATCAATATCTCCTTCCATACTGAAAATCTCAAACTTTCCTGAATTTAGAATGAATTCAACTGGATTGATAAATTTCTTTTTAGAGTCTTCTAAATTTTGGACCACTTTTTCCCATGATTTTCTTAATGAATCACCTGTAAAAATCTCAAAATCAAATCCATGTGGATATGTTCTCTTTTTTGTATTGGTTAAAAGATCAATTTTTTTATCTGAAAAGAAAATTTCAATTCCCTTATTTACCAGATCAAAGTCTAAGAGTGGGCAATCACCGGTTATTCGAATTATATAATTGGATTTGTAATGCTTTGCTGCATTCCAAAACCTATCTAAAATGTTTTCTTCCTCTCCAAAAAAAACATCAATTCCTAATCTATTTGCTTCTTTTGCTAATGAAGAGTTGGATTGTTCTGGACCTGTAACTAAAACTATGTTATCTGTATTTTTGATCATGCTTATTCTCTCCAAAATTATTTCTAAAATTGATTTTTTTGAAATTTTTTTTAATATTTTTTTAGGAAATCTTGTAGAATTCTCTCGTGCTTGAATAAATATGTCGACTTTACGTGTCTCTCTTTTCATTATTTCCATGGTGTATCTGAACTAATAACTTGTTGTGAAACTGAATTAAAAATTTCTGGATTTTCTAAATACCAATCAATTGTTTTCTCCAAACCTTCTCCAAAACTCAAATTATTTTTCCATTGTAATTCATCCAAGATCTTTTTTGAATCTAGACTATATCTTAAATCATGACCAGGTCTATCTTCGACAAATTTAATCAAATCTTTAGACTTATTCATCTTCTCCAAAATTAAATTCACAATATCTAAATTATTTATTTCACTATTCCCTGAAATATTATAGGATTCTCCTGAACGTCCTTTAGATATGACCTTTTGAATTGCATTGCAATGCTGATCAACATAAATCCAGTCTCTAATATTTTCTCCTTTACCATAAATTGGAATATTTTTTTCTTCTTTTGCTAATAAAATTACTTTAGGAATTAACTTTTCTGGAAATTGTCTTGGGCCAAAATTATTTGTACATCTGGTAATAATGACATCTGAACCAAATGTTTTATGATAAGAGCTAACTAATAATTCTGCAGAAGCCTTCGTAGCTGCATATGGATTTGATGGATTAAATCTAGATTTTTCATTCGCACTTCCATTGGATATGCTACCAAATACTTCGTCAGTAGAAATCTGTATCATTCTTTTATTCAATTTTGTAGCAATATCTACAATTGTGAATGCTCCTCGAATATTTGAAACTAAAAACGGATTAGCATTGTTAATACTCCTGTCAACAAATGACTCTGCTGCAAAATTTACTATGATGTCACATGTTTCAATCAACTTTTCCATTAGTCTGACATTCGTGATATTGCCCTTCACAAATTCATAATTGACATTATTCTCAATGGATGTTAGATTTTTTTTGTTAGAACCATCAATTTCTGCATCCACATTAACTATTTTAGCATCTTTCTCTTCATTCAGAATCTTGAGTATGAAATTACTTCCAATGAATCCTAGTCCACCAGTAACTAAAATTTTCATATATTTTTGATAAAACTAATATTAATAAAATATCGGAATGATTCCTTTCAAAGTAAATGATCCAAACTTTTATTCGTTAAATATGCCATGATGCAATATGAGTGCTGAAAATTTTACTATAACTCTTGAAACACATCCAACTAAAGATGTTGAAAACCAACATGTTAATGGTTCATTAACAGTACTATGGAGAGACTATGATCATATTCTAAAAACGGAACCAAAAATGGCTTATGTAAGTATTGTAAATCAAGGTGAAAGGAAAGGCCCTCATTTACATAAAAAAAGAAACAGTTACTTCTATTGTATTGATGGTAGTGTTGTATTCATTATAAGAGATAGCTCTGGAAATTTCATTGAGATCGAATCAAATCCAGAAAATAGAAAAATGGTATTTGTTCCCTCTGGTATGGCTTCTGCTCACGTAAATATTTCTGAAAAACCATCTCAAGTTCTCGCTCTAGCAGATATTGCATGGACACCAAATGATAATGAAATGATAAATGTAAAATTTGATGAATATGACTGGGAAAAATGGTATTAACAATAAATTAGAATATCCTATAATCTTATTTGATTCGTCTGTTTCCATAGAACAAATAAAGAAATTAAAGGATTCCGATACTATAATTTCTTTTGACTACACGTCTACTAAATTACTTGAAAAACAAAAGATTAAATCAATTCCCTCTGAAGATGTTCTTAGTATTCAAGAGTTGAAAGAAATTCAAACATCTGCTTACTTACTATCTGATTGGTATACTAAAAATGAACTTACTGAAATTCTTTCCCACAAAAATGTAAATCTTGGTTCTCTGATACAATCCGAACTAATTAATATTTTAGTAAATTTTCTTAAAAACTTCTATTGTGTCTATAAAATAGTACAAAAATTTAATGGTAAAACCTTTCTGTGTTCTAAAAAAATTTCTGAAATAATAAAACAATTTACATCAAATTTTTCTTTATTGAAATCACAAAGTACTATCAATCAATTACCTTTAGATTCACTAAATACAAATGTAGAATTATCTTTTAAATCCATAAATTTAAAATTAAAAATAGATACAAAAAATCTTAAAAAAATAAAATCACTCACCGAAAGCGTATCAAAATCTATAATTCATACTGATATAAAACCTAACTCAAAATTTTTCCTATTCTCTGAAATTAATACCAAAAAATTTCTTCCATTATTCAAAAAGATGCAGTCTTTTCCAGATAACTATATAGTCTATAATAGGCGTCAACCATCTATTTGGGACAAAGAATCGTTTTCCATATTTAAAAAATCACATGCAATACTTGAAAATGAAAAGACTCTCAAACTAAATAAAAAGAATATTGAATCTGAAACTAATAATAAGATTAATGAAATAATTAATAATTTAAAAAATCATGATGAACTCTTTAAAAATTTCTTCACTTTGAACAATATTTCTTTTTGGAAAGGATTTAGAGGATTATTTTTTTCACTATTGGAAAAAAGGTTTTTGGATTATTCTTATGAAATTGAACTTTCAGATAATCTGATTAACAAATATAATTTCTCTGGAATATTGCTGCAAAATGAAGTTGGACCTAATGAACAGATCTTACTTCAACTAGGAAAGTCAAAAAATTTGCCTGTGTTTCTATTACAACATGGATTAATTTTTGATACTGCTGATGCTTTCATGATGAATAAATATCAGGGTGTACTTGGTAACCACTCTGATTATCAATTAGTATGGGGAGATGTAGATTTTAATTATCGAAAAAATATGGGACTTCCAAAAAATCGAATTATCAAAATTGGAAGCCCAATTTATGAAAATATATCTACAGAAAAAAGTAAAAAACATGAGTACATATTATTAGCTACATCTGGACCTACCACTGAAGATGTTTTTGATTTAAGTAGTGAAGTAATCTCTAAAAATATTCATACTATAGAAAGTATTGCAAAAACTGTTTTATCACTAAACCAAAAATTAGTTGTAAAAATACATCCTTCCCCTGATGAATTTGACCCTACAAAATTACTTCAAAATATTGATACAAACATTGAAGTTATCAAGACCGGAAATATAACAAATCTAATAAAAAATTGTTCAATGATGATTGTTATTGATTTTTCTTCAGTAATTCTTGATGCGCATCTGCAAAATAAACCTGTTATTTCTATTAATGTGAAAGAAAATGGTTATGGGGTTCCTACCGCGTTTTCTAATGGTTCCTGTTCATTAGCTAGCATTGAAAATTTGAAAGAAAAAATTTCTTCCATATTGACAAATAACTCTGAATTAATTTCAAATGGGTCGAATTCTGCAAAACAATACATTCATGAACCTGGGAATTCTAGTAATGCATTATTAAACTTCTTATCAAAAATTGATTAATTGTTATCAAACTTTAATTTAATAACCTCGCCATCTGAATCTCGAATAATTTTTCCAGATTCATCAGATTTGAAAATTTCTTTATTTGTAAATTTATCGCATATTTCTAAAAATTCATCCATAGATAAATTTGCAAATTCTAAAAATTTCTGTAAATATTTTCTTGGCATCTTTCCTTCATTTTGTTTAATCAACTCCAAACCCTCGTCTCTTGTTATTCTTCCATATCTAATTTCAATAGATGCATGATCTGTTGCACGACCAAAACCAAATTTTAAAAATTTAAAATAATCATGAAAAACGGTGAAATACACGTCCAAGTTTTCCCATCTATCGTATGTTCCTTCCTTATTTTCGTCATTTTCTTTAAACCCAATACTCTTCACTAGTTCTAATTGTTCAAAAATATTCCACTTAAAATATGAACCAAGAAAGATACCTGTAACTCCAACTCGTTTTATGTCTTCATCTGAAGGGTAAATGTAAGGTCGTAATTCATTTAATTTGAATCCATATTCTATCATATCTGACGGTTTAATTTTATCTAAAAAATAACCGCCATTTTTTTCAGTCCATTCTCTATCTAAAATCGATTCTTTATCTATATCAGTTGGTTTTCCATATTCCAGCTGTGGATTCTCTCCCCAAATAATCAATGAAATATTATATTTTACAGCAATTTGTACTGGAATTGAAAAAATCCCTAAATGTTCGGGCCATTGAAAATCACCTAACTCTTTTAATCCAAATCTTGATAATTTTAGATATGTTTCTGGATTAGGTGAAAATTCAATACAATCCACACCAATTTTTTTTAAGTTTTCTAAATTTTTTCTTCCAATTTCAGTCTGATCATGTGGATGAAAATTAACTACTAGTGGATTTAAACCAAATTTTTTCTTAATCATGTATGTTTGATATGTACTATCTTTTCCACCGCTAACAGGAATTATGCAATCATAATTTGAACCATCACTGCTTCTATGTTTTTCAAGAATATCAAGAAATTGTTTATTTTTTTTCTCCCAATCTATATTATTTTTTAACAAGTGATTGTTACATGCACTACAAATTCCTTCTTGATCAAAAACTAATTGTGGTTTTGTATCTGGATATAAACACTTTTTACAATATTTCAATGATAATTCTCCTCGTAGTCTTCTTTTTATGACTTGCTACACACACTTTATGTTTTTATTCTATATGACAAAAGATTCACTATGAAAATATTATTCTCAGTAATGTTTTTTCTGGCAGCCATATTATTTTTGAATATCTCCATTTCAGAGCAAATATCTGCCAATGCACAATCTTCAAATAATTCTCAACCTCTTATCAAAGAATCAGACTTTTTAATTGAAGAATATGTTTATGGTCTAAAATTTCCTACCACATTTGATTTCATTGATAATCATATTCTGGTTCTAGAAAAAGATGGGAATATACGATTAGTTAAAGATGGAGTACTTGTTGATGAACCAATAAAAAAAATAGATGTTAGTACAACTCTGGAGGAAGGCCTGTTAGGTATTCTTACAAACGAAAATTCTGTCTATATACATTATACCACGCGAGATTCCGATACTGATCTTACATCAAATTGGTTTTACAAATTCAATTGGGATGGTGAAAATCTAATTGAACCAATTTTGCTAAAAGAGATTCATGATGGTTCATACGGACATAATTCTGGTGTTATGGAAATGTATAATGATCAAGTTATTATGGTGATTGGTGATCTCTTTAATCGAAATGGATTAACACAAAATAATCTGTTAGGTGAATTTGACCACACAAGTGTTATTATGCCTATAGATCCTTTAGGAGAACCACTTGCAATTGGGATACGAAATAGTTTTGGATTAGACGTTGACCCAAAAACCGGTTTCTTATGGGACACTGAAAATGGTGATGTCGAATTTGATGAGATAAATCTGATCACTTCCAATTTTAATAGTGGTTGGAATCTTGTTCAAGGCCCGGCTACTGAAATTGAAAAACAAACCCTTGAAGAAAATACAAATTTTATTTACAATGATCCAAAATTTAGTTGGGAGCGTACAATAGGTGTTACAGCCATTCATTTTGTCACTTCTCCAATTTTTAATTCATATGATGATGTTGTTCTAGTTGGTGCATTTCATAATGGCAATTTATACAAATTTCATCTAAATTCTGAAAGAAATGGTTTTGTTTTCCAAAATCAACAATTAATGGATAATGTTTTACATGAAAATGATGATTCAACTGAAATTATTTTTGCAACTGGTTTCCAGGGAATAACTGATATCAAAGAAGGTCCTGATGGAAATATCTATCTTTTATCTATTGGTGACGGAAAAATTTTCAAAATTTCTCCTAATTTCAATGAAGATGCTGTCATTAATGATATATGTAGACAAAAGATCTTAGAAGGAGAAATCATAAAAAATTGTAACCTATCTAACATGGACCTATCTAACATGGACCTGTCTAACATGGACCTATCTAACATGGACCTATCTTTTTCAAATTTTGAAAATTCTAATTTAACAAATACATCATTTAAAAATTCAAATATTGTTAACTCAAGTTTTCTAAATTCCAAAATTTTAGAAACTGATTTCTCATACTCTAATCTAGAATCTTCAATTTTTTTAAATAATGTATTAAAAAATGTAAATTTTTCAAATTCTAATATGAAGTCATCAAATCTCAAAAACTCTTCTATCTCTGATACAAATTTTCACAATACTAATCTTGAATTTGCATCATTATCTAATTCAATAATAAAAAATTCTAATTTTTCAGAATCTTATTTGTATTATTCGGATTTTTCTTTTTCTAAGATAATTGAATTAGACTTTTCATTTGCTGATCTATCTTTTGCAAAATTTAATAACGTTGATGCATCTTATTCTAATTTTTCTGATTCTAGGCTATGGAAAACTCAATTAAATACTTCTAATTTAACAAATACAAATTTTGAAAATTCCGACAATTATTTTTCTACATATCTCAACACTAATCTCCAAAATTCAAATTTCACTAATTCTAGGTTTAGTGATGTTGATTTCACTAATTCTGATATGTCTGGTTCTTTTCTTTTAGATGTTTATCCAATGAATAGTAATTTTGAAAATGTACGCTTTGATCAAAATACAAAAATCAATACGTGCCTAAATAGTGACCTGACTAGTAAAATAATTAATAGAATTATTCGAACTACAAACGCCAACAATTCTCCATTTCTTGAACCTCTGCGAGATATTCTCATAAGTATCTGTAATTGAAATTCTTAGAAAGCTTAAATTGTCAATTGTAAGGAATCAACGCAATGAAATTAACTTATCTTCATTCTGCATCAGTAATCATCCAGAATGGAGACACAAAAGTTCTATGTGATCCTTGGTTAGTAAATGGTGAATTTTTCAATTCTTGGGGAATATATCCTCCATATGACTTTAAACCAGAAAATTTTTCCGATATAGATTTCATTTACATAAGTCATATTCATCCTGATCATGCAAGTTTGCTTACATTATCAAAACTTGATACAAATATTCCTGTACTAATTTATGATTTCCAAGATAAATCTTTAAAACATAAAATTGAATCTCTTGGATTCTCCGTGATTGAGTTAACAAATAATTGCAGAACGAATTTAAAAGATGATTTATTTATCAACATAATTCTTGCAGACAATTGCAATCCTGAAATCTGTACTAAAGCCTTTGGCTGTGGTCAATTTGAGACAGAATTTCGTGTAACTCCTATAGATACTATGGCAATTTTTGATAATGGAACACAAAAAATTGTTAACACAAATGATTGTCCACCTGAATTATCTGAAAAAACGTTGCCTGTAGTAAAAAATTTGTATGGTGAAATAGATTTGCTATTAGTAGGTTATTTGGGAGCATCATCATATCCACAATCATACAACCTTCCAAAAGATATACTTGAATCCGAAAAAACAAAAAAAATAGAAAATAGATTGAATGCAGGAAAGCTATATGTTGATATTTTAAAACCTAGATACTTCCTGCCTTTTGCAGGTCAATACACTTTAACCGGAAAAAATCATGAACTAAATTTATCTCGTGGTGAACCTGAATTAGATGATGCATTTGAATTTTATTCAAAGATTTTTTCAAATACTGAACATGAATGTATAGTATTAAATCAAAATCGAACATTTGATCTTGATAATCCTATTATTCCAAAGTATACAAAGTTAGATAAAACTAAAAAACAAAAATACATTGAAGAAGTATTTTCAAAAGCCAAATATGATTATGAACTAGAAAAAACTCCTTCACTTTCAAAATTAAAAGAATACGTTCAAAAAGCATTTGAACGGTTTGAAGATCGTAGAATAAAAATTGGTTTTACGTCCGAATCAATTGTACTTTTAAAATTAAATAATGATCTATTTGTAAAAATACCTTCTAATGGAAAAAAATATGAATATTGTGATAATAATTCAATTAAAGATCTTAATAATTATATGATGATTTCTTGTGATACGCGTTTATTATACTGGTTATTACAAGGACCAAGAAAAGCTCATTGGAATAATGCATCATTAGGTTCGCATCTAAGTTTTATCCGAAAGCCAAATGTTCATAATAGAGGCCTAAATTATTGTTGGAATTGGTTCTATTCTGGAATTTATAATGATTAATTGTTACTAATTTTTTCAAATGTATGCTGAATTAACTCAAAACCATTTTTCTCAAAAAATTTTTTTGAATAGAGATTATTTGGATTAATATTTGCAAGATATCTTGTCCTAGGATTTTTCTTAATAACTAAATCTAAAACTTCACTCCCAATGTTTTTCCCTTGTATATTTTCCACTAATGATATTCCTATTTCATCATTTTTCGATAAATATGCTGATCCTACTTTTTCTCCATTTAAAAAAATAATATACCATTGATGATATGGCTTTGACTCAATAAATTTAACATGTTCCTCATATGTTGGCATTTTTTTATGTGAAATACTCACATTGGGTTTTCTATTTTTTAATAAATTAAATAAAAACTCGTAATCTTTTTCATCAATATTTTGTAAAATTAAACTTTCAGTCATATCAATAAAATAACTAGATTCTAATGTTATCTGAGATTAATTTTTTAAGTTCATCTTTACTTAATTTCTCTGTTACATCTGAAGAATAACCTTTTTCAAGATCTACTGTCTTAGAATTTTCATAAGAATTCTTTGAATCTGGTTTTAGTATGACAAATTTATTTCCAATGTCAATAGTATTTCTTACTTCATCAAAATTTATCAGTGTCTCGTGTAGTTTTTCTCCAGGTCTAATGCCTTTGGTGCTTTCTTGTGTTTCTCCATACAGCTCAAAAATTGCATCTTTTAATTCTGTTAAAGAATAAGCTTTAAGTTTTGGAATAAAAATATCTGAACCCTGACCAATCTCAACTGACTCTAAAATAAAATCTAATGCCTCATCCATTGTAATACTAAATCTGGTCATTCTATCATCTGTTATGGTAATCTGTTCTTTTGCTCTGATTTTATTTATAAAAAATGGAACAACTGAGCCGCTACTACCTAAGACATTTCCATATCTTAATGCAATAAATTTTGTTTTATGTTTATTTTTATTCAAATAATTATCTGCTGAAACAAATAATTTTTCCATTAGTAACTTTGTTGCACCATATGTATTCAGAGGCGATACAGCTTTATCAGTACCAACACATATAGCTTTTTCAACATTTTCTTCTAGACATGCATCGATAATATTCTGTGAACCTATTACATTTGTTTTAATTGCTTCAAAAGGATTGTATTCAATTACTGGAACATGTTTTAACGCAGCAGCATGAAAAACAATATCGATATCTTCTAATGCTCTAGTTAATCTATCCTTATCTCTAACATCACCGATAAAAAATCTTAATCTTTTATCCGAAAAATTACTCTGCATTTTGATCTGTTTCTCTTCATTTCTACTAAAAATTCTGATTGTGTCAACATCATTTTCAAGTAATCTCTTTGTTAGTGCCTGACCTAAAGAACCTGTTCCTCCAGTGATTAGTATTTTTTTTCCTTCAAACATGTTAACACTTCTGATTTATTGACTATTTAACTTAATAAAAAATAAAACAAAAAATTTCTTTAAAGCGTTTCTATTGATTCATTTCCTACCAATATTATATATTGAAATAAATTGACTAAAAGTAATGAATATTGGGGTAGTTATACAAGCACGTTTAGGTTCAAGCAGGTTACCTGGAAAAACTCTGATGAATGTTGATTCTTCACATACTGTGTTAGAATATGTAATACAACAACTTTCACATTCTAAATTTTCTGAAAATATTTTTGTTGCAACCACTACAAATTCTGAAGATGATGAAATCTCTACTGTTGTAAAAAAATTAAATAAAGAAATCTTTAGAGGTAGTTCTGAGAATGTACTGGAACGTTATTATGAATGTGCAAAAAAATTTTCTCTTGATATAATTGTAAGAATTACTGCAGATAATCCTCTGATTGATCCCCAAATTTTAGATCACATGATGGAAGAATTCCTTTCATCAAAACTTGATTATTTATCTAATGCAATTGATCGAACATTCCCGTACGGAACCGAAATTGAAATATTTGATTTTAAAACACTCGAATTTATTTGGAAAAATGCTAAGCGAAAATCTGAACTAGAACATGTAACAATCTATATACAAAACAATCCTGAAAAATTTAAAATTAAAAATATCAAACATTCAACAGACATCTCTTATCTCAGATGGACTGTAGATCGGGAAAATGATCTAGAACTTGTAAAATTAATTGCAAAAAAAATCAAAAAACGTCCTATACTGTTAAATGACATTCTAAATTTATTTGAAAAAGAACCTGAGTTAATACAAATTAATGAAATGAATATTCCTAATGAAGGATATCTTAAATCACTTGAAAATGAAAAATTAGATAATGATTGATTCTTGAAAATATCAAAGTATAACACATCTTATTAAACCAAAAATTCTTAAAAAAACATGTTATCTGAAACAAAAATTAATGAAATCGATTCCAAACAAATGTATAAAACCTATAACTCTTGGCCAGATCTTGCAACAGAAAGTTTCCAAAACTCTTTAAAAAAATGTGAAGTCAAAGATATAGATCATATTGTTTTTGCTGGAATGGGAGGTTCTGGAACAATTGGTGATGTAATTTCCTCTGTCCTATCAAAAACTAATCTTCATACTACTGTTGTAAAAGGTTACATGCTTCCTAGAGATATTGATAAAAACACTTTGGTTATAGCTACCAGTATTACCGGAAATACTGATGAAACTTTGGCAGTTTCAAAATTAGCTATAAATTCACCTGCACATTTCATTTCTTTTTCTTCAGGTGGATTACTAGAAAATCTATCCATCAAAAATAATCAAGAACATTTCCATATAGAAATGAATCATTCACCTAGAGCATCACTCATTGGATATCTATATTCTACACTCAATGTACTAGAGGATTTGTTACCAATAAAAAAACATGAGATGCAAGAAAGTATAGAAAAATTACATGATCTAAAAAAAATCATTGATACAAATAATCTAACAGATTCAAATCAGTCTTTAAATCTATCTTATTGGATAAAAAATATTCCATTAATCTATTATCCTTGGGGTTTACAATCGGCTGCAATTAGATTCAAAAACTCTATGCAAGAAAACTCAAAAAATCATATGATTATTGAAGATATTATTGAAGCATGTCATAATGGAATTGTGGCATGGGAAAAAAAATCAAATATTCAACCTGTTTTACTCCAAGGTAAAGAAGATAATCCAAAAACAGTAGAACGTTGGAAATTGATTAAAGAAATGCTAGATGATAAGGAAATAAACTATTATGAAATACTCTCGGGAAGTGGTAATATATTATCTAAACTAATTTGTATGATTTACGTTCTAGATTTTTCCAGTTTGTATCACTCTGTAATTAATAATATTGATCCAACACCTGTATTATCTATTGAACAGATGAAGAAAAAACTATCATCTAGTTGAACTTAAAAATTTTTTAAATAATTTATTAATTGAATTAATTTGTTCCAAGTCTTTTTCATTAATTAATTCTAAATTTGGAATTACACAATGACCTCCAATAAATCCTGGAAACATTTTTGGTCTATTCCCTAACTTCTCATGAATTTCTTCTGCAAAACTCCACATTTCATCATAATCCACTTCGTATTTTGATGCTATCATCTTACTGATCTGAGCATAATTTATTAGCCATCCATAATATGATGTGTCACAAATAATTTTTGATAATTCTAGCGTAATAGGTTCTGAAACCTGTTTTGTTTTAATTCCACATTTTTTCATTAATGATTTATAATTTGATATCGCAAATTTCTTGTTTGGTGCATCATTAGAAATTCCAAAAAACTTAACATAACTTTTCAAATCTTTCACCATTCTTCTATGAACTCCTCTAGTAGCACTATACACTACTGGAATGTCTAAATCTGCTTGTAATTTTTTTGTAGTATTTGGGCTAATTGTACTATGAATAACAATTCCCTCAGGTTCAAATTGTTTAACTAATTTCTTCACATTTCCAATAAATTCTCCTCCAAATGGAATACAAATATGTAGGAATCTTACATTAAGATTGTCTATTTCTTTTTTTGTTTTTGGAATTAATTTCTTATTAGTATCAAATCCTGTGACTGGGAATACTTTTTTTATTATCTGAAAAATAGGTTTCCCAATTTCACCTAAACCTGCTACAACATCTTTTTTCAATCATTCTCTAAAATAATTTTGAGGTTTTAATTATTACTATCTACAAAAATAAGAATAATTAATTGGAAACTATTTTTAATTATAAATAAATTATATTATTAATGCAGATTTTAACAAATTTTGTAATACTATTTCTAGGAGAAAGTTTTGAGAATAAATCTATTTGAACCCACTATTTCAAAATCTGAAGAAAAGAAAATACTTCAGGTCTTAAGAAGTAAATTTTGGGCATCTGGTTCTGGTACTGGGACTGTTGGAATTTTTGAAAAAAAATTTAATCAGTACATTGGCTCAAAAGATTCCCTTGCTGTTAATAGTGGAACCTCAGCTCTAAACATTGCATTATCTTTGATTAATCTAAAAGGAAAAGAAGTACTAATTCCTTCTTTAAGTTTTGTTTCTACAGCAAACTGTGTTTTACGAAATGGTGGTAAGCCAGTTTTTGTTGATGTAAATTCAAATGATCTATCTATTGACACTACGCTCCTTGAAGAAAAAATTAATTCAAAAACAGCTGTTATACTTCCAGTCCATTTTGGTGGACTTCCTGCACAATTAGACACTCTAACAAAGATCTGTAAAAAACATAACTTACTATTGATTGAAGATGCAGCACACGCCTCTGGTGCTACCTTCAAAAATAAAAAAGTTGGAACTCATGGTTTTGCAGTATGTTTTAGTTTTCATCCTGTAAAAAATCTCTCTATGCCTACTGGGGGTATGATTACACTAAATACAAAAGATCACCAAAAACTGCGAACAAGAATTGAATCACTTCGATGGTGTGGAATATCAAATCGAAAAAATGATTATTATGAAATAAACGAACTAGGTGATAATTATTATATGAATGAAATTTCGGCAGCTATTGGAATTGAACAATTAAAAAAACTAGACCGATTAAATAAGCGTAGAAAAATAATCGCTAAAACTTACCACACTGAATTAAAAATTGAAGAGAAAATGCCTTATGATGAAAATTCTTCATACCATCTATTTTGGATACGTAACAAAAATCGTGAAAACTTAAGAAAGTATCTACATTCTGTAGGAATTCAAACTGGTATACATTACTTACCAATTCATAAGTTTAATCTCTATAAAACCAAGGAAAAATTACCAGTAACTGAATCTGTTGGAAATGAAATAATCACATTACCAATGCATGCAAACCTCTCCAATTCACAGGTAGACAAAATTATTTCTCATGTAAATAAATTCTTGAATAAATAAAATAATTTAACAACTTTCTAACATTTCCAAATCATATCTTCAAAATGAATTAATTATGGGTATTTTGATAATTTTGTATGAGTCTCAAAACTGTAGAATGGAAAGATAATTCCGTAATCATGATAGATCAAACAA
>CEUL01150271.1_pt1 | contig 21710 bp, 17 predicted proteins | sample 427021 | NCBI WGS metagenome assembly CEUL01 (sample SAMEA2622800, study PRJEB7988) | marine metagenome | isolation source: saline water (ENVO:00002010), including | reverse complement strand
AACAACATAATCTTCAAGTGTCACACTTCCTGCTACACCTGCACGTCCACAGATGATGACGTGTTTTCCAATTCTTGAGTTGTGGGCCACTTGGCAGAAGTTATCAATTTTGGTTCCATTATCTATAAATGTTGGAGAAAAAGCTCCGGCATCAACCGCAGAATTTGATCCAATTTCCACATTGTCTCTTATTTCAACTCCACCAAAGTGCCAAACCTTCTTGTGCTCACCACCCAAGAAATTATATCCAAACCCATCTGCACCAATTGTGGTGTTGGAATGAATTCGACACCCCTGCCCCACTTTAGAGAAGGGGTATATGCTCACATTTGGAAACAAGATAGTTCCTTCACCAATTTCGCAATTAGGCATGATCACGCATCCGGGCATTATCGTAACATTTGATCCAATAACGACACCCTCGCCGATGAAAACATTCTGGGCAATTTCTGCAGAAGGATGAACATCTGCAGTGCCCATCTGTCTGCCGTCGACATGCAGATTCAAACTTCCAAACTTCTGATCATAAAAAGGTTTTGAAAAGGCACACATTGCTTCTTCGACATTTTCAACTGTCGCAAGCCATTGAAGACTCTTCTTTAAGTCCGACAGTTGTTCTCCCTCTAAGGATTCATATAGTTTTTTAGTTAATACAGCGCCTAGCGCTCTACATCCCTCACCCTCCAAGAATCGATTTAAAAACTTTTGGTTTTTTATAAATACAAAGGTATTTTCTTTTGGTCTAACCGGTGTGGAGATTGATTGGATATCAATATCGGTCTCCTCTCCGAATTCTAAATTCAAAGAGGGACCAACACTTTTTAATTCGTTGAATTTCATAAATTACTTGTGTTTTTTGTCGTAGGCCTTAATCACGTCTTCAGTGATATCAACTTGCTTTTGAGCGTATACAACAGGAGAGGAAGAAGCTTCAAAAGTCAGAGCAACCTCTTTCTTCTTACTTACACTGTCAATAACAGGTTTAAGCTTTTCCAAGATAGGCTTCTTAAGCTCTTTTTCTTGGTTTTGAATATTCTTCTGATACTCCATAGTTTTTCTTTGAAGACTTGCAATCTTTTTTCTAATTTCATCTTCTTTTGTGGCCTTGGCCTTGTCGCTCAATAGAGAGCTTTGTTTTTGATAGTCTTGTTGCAACTTCTTAATTGCATCCTCTTCGGCCTTGATCTCTTTTTGCTTTGATTTGAATGATTTCTCCAAAGTCTGCATTACACTTTTGCCTTCACCAATAGATGTAATTACTTTCTGAATATTCACAATAGCTATTTTTACTTCCGCCATGGCAGAAAAAGAAAATGCCAACGCCATTACCAAAATTATTTTTTTCATTTCTTCCTCCTTAGACCCTCGCACCAACTGCAGAGCTATGTACTTTAAAACAACTGTCCAATATCAAAATGGAATTGTTGACCGTCTTGTCCCTCTTCAGGATCAATTGGGTATCCAAATTCAAATCTTAACACACCTATTGGAGAGAACCATCTAAATCCGAACCCGTAGTCCTGTCTCAGAGTAAAATCATCTCCCAATGAAGTTTCGAAAACGTTACCGGCATCATAGAAAACCACCCACTTAAGCCCTGCTTCCTTGATTAGTGGATGCTCTAGCTCAAGTGTTGTTAGTAACGAAAATTGTCCACCAATATTAAACAACCTCTCCTCTCCGGAAATTTCATCTTCCAACAACTCTTTTGGACCAACGTCTTCAAAGTCGTAACCACGCATGTTCCTTGCACCACCTAATTGAAATTTCTCCGTTCTTGGCAATGCCCTGTCTGAGGTTTTCATTAGTTGCTCAGCTCTTACTCTTGATCTAAACACCAATTCCTCATAAATAGGCTCGTAGTAACGTCCCTCTAAAGAGGCCTTTAACCACTTTTGGTCACCGTAAAACCCTGCATATTCCAAAGTTGCAGATCCAAAGTGACCATCACTAGGCTCAAAAATATTGTTTCTTTTATCCAATCTTAAGGACATTTGAACAGTTGCCGCCGTCCCGTTTTCAATATCTTCATCAACAGTTGGGTTTCTAACATTCTGAATATTTGTAACCTCATGTCTTAGTGTCATGAAAAGTCTTGTATATTCAAATATTGGATATCCAACTCTTACATCCCCACCGTATTTTTCTGAACTAAACGAGCTAATAAGCCCACTTTGTGTACGGTAGATATCACCACCTGCAGTCCACTTGGTATCCAGAAAGTATGGTTCAGTGAAACCTAAGTTATAAGTTTTTTGGTTTTCGGCCAACGAAACGTTAAGGTTTAAATTCTGTCCGAGACCTCTAAAGTTATTTTGAGAAACAGAAGCTTGGAAGAAGCCCTTAGTGGCCGTAGAGTAACCGGCCCCTACAGAGATCTGACCAGTTTGTCTCTCCTTTACCGATATTTCAACGTTAAGAACGTTATTGCTTCCCTTTGGAGACACTGTATTAAAGACAACACTTGCAGGTTCAAAAAATCCAAGTCGAACAACATTCTCTTTTGATTTTCTCAATAAAGACCCAGAGTACATCATTCCCTCATAGATCTTTAACTCTCTTCTAACGACTTTATCACGCGTTTTAGTGTTACCTTTGATGATGATTTTTCCAAAGTAAGCAATTTCGCCTTTCTCGAAAGAGTAGTTGATATCTACCTTGTTCTCACCAGGCACCATCTGCAAGGTTCTTAAAACGTTTGCAAATGCATACCCTTTGTCTTGATACATCTCAGTTAAGGCCTGAATGTCTTGGCGAAGTGTTTCTTCCGAGTAGATGTCACCCGACTTGAGTTGAGTCTTTTCTCTCATCTCATTTTCAGTGAACAACAACTCTCCATTATAAAAAATATTATTGATAGAGAACTTTGGACCTTCGTTTACTTTAATTGTGATAAAGATCCACTTCTTGTCTTCTGAAACAGTAATAGATGGGTTACCGATGTTTACCTGAAGGTAACCACGCGTTTTATAAAGGTACTTAAGTCTTTCAACATCGTTTTTAAAGTTAAACTCTTTAAAGTTCCCAGAGCCACTTAAAGGAGAGAACAAAGACTCTTCCCTTGTTTGCATGAAGGATTTTAGCTCATCATCCTTTATCTCATTGTTGCCCAAGAACATGATTCGTTTAACTCTAACCTTATCAAATTCTCGAATCATGAACTTTAAATCAACTCCGCCCAAAGAGTTGTCAACAAGCTCATAACCTACGTTTGCAAGAAAGAATCCCTTTTCTTCGTAGAAGTCCTGAACCTTTGAAACATCCGCCTTCACTGTGTTCACATCTAGAATGTTGAACTCTCTTGTCTTTATTTGTTCTTTTAGATCTTCAGAAGAAACTTCGTCATTTCCCTCAAAAATAATTTTACTTACAATTGGCTTTTCTTTGACTTTGAATTGAAGAACGTTTTTGCCATCCTTTTTAATGTGATGGGCCTCAACCACTTCAAAGTATTTTAAATCATAGATTGATTTAATTGCCTCTCTGATTGAGTAATTAGTGGCCATACTTCCCTCTTTAAGGGAAACCTTCTCGGTCACAGCCTCCGGCTCAACTTTTTTAACGCCGACAACTTGAATTTCATCAACTTTAAAAAAGTCTTCGACCTTACCAAGGCTTTCTTGCGCAAAAGAAGAAATACACAATAGATGAATAGATAAAAGAATATACTTTAACATGAACGTTTCGAACCTTTTAGCAAGCTATGGAAATCACTAATTGACAGTGATATTAGCTAATTATCCGACCATCTTCAATGACTATTTTACGAGGAAAATGCGATGCAACATTATTGTCATGAGTCACCACTATCATGGCACTGTTATAATCCTTGGCCAGTTCTGAAAGTGTGCTTGAGACAAGTTCAGAGTTTTTACTATCCAAGTTTCCAGTTGGTTCATCGCAAAGCAACAAAGAAGGCTTCAAAGAGAGAGCACGAACAATATTAATTCTTTGCTGTTCGCCACCAGATATTTCATAAGGATACTTCTTCAAACAGTGCGACACACCGAGTCTATCAACAAGTTCCAGGACATGTTCCTTAGTTTTCTTAATTGAATGATTTCCAATTTTTGCAGGTAACAACAGATTATCCAAACAGTTCATTGATGGAAGCAAAAAGTGAAACTGAAATATAAATCCAACTGCGTTGTTTCTATAGTTTGCAAGTCCTTGATCACTCAATTTAGAGAGTTCTTTGGAGTTAACTTTAACCACTCCCTCATCGGCCGTATCCAAGCCTCCTAAAAGATATAGAAAGGTTGACTTCCCAGACCCTGAGGCTCCAACAAGTGCCACCTGTTCCCTGGCCTCCAAACTGAAGTCAATTCCTCTTAGAACCTTTGTGGCACCAAAGTTTTTTTGCACATTAGTACACTCTATAAAACTCATTATTTAAACTCCTGTCTAAGGCCAGAGAGAACTGTCTTCTTTTTCATTCTCCACATAGTCACAGTTCCAATCAGAAAAATCCATAAAAAGGCCAAAGAGAACACCAAAAGATAATCTTCTAAACCTAGCTGGATCTCAAGTTTACTTAAGACATATATATCGCCCGGTAGCTGAAATACCGGCAGCTTTCCAATTATTAAATTAAAGATCCAAGTCATTCCCACTGCAATCACGGATGATGCAAACCATACAAAAAACAACAGAACCTTCCAAAACCTAGAAATAGTTGAAATACTTGCACCAAAAGCTCTAAGCAAGAAAAACTCTTGTGACTTTTTTTCCATTATATAGATGATAAAAGCGATTACGTTAAAAATTGCCACCACGACAATAATCTGAAGGATCAAACTGATTGAGGCCTTCTCTACCTCCACAGCCTTTAGTAATGTTTTATATTCGGCCCAATACGGCTCAAGCTTATATGGATGACTTACAACTTGTTCAAGCTTTGAGAAAGCAAATTCAAAGTCTTGCCCCTCATTTTTTGATAGAAGAAGTTTATTGACCGCACCGTCTTTATATTTGAAAGTATCAAGAAGCTCTGAGCGAGAGATATAGACAAATCTCAAGTCTTTCTCGTAGATCCCATGCCTAACAATTGAGTCCACTGTATACTTTTTTAAAATAGCTCCGGCCTGATCTCTCATCTTGTCGCTTGCAAATGTCAGAAGAAGCTCATCTCCAAGCTTAAGTCCAAGCTCTTTGGCAAGGACAACACCAATTGCCACCCCCTTTTCTAATTCTAGATTAAGCCCAGTCACCTGATTAAAACTTTTAGTTTCAATCCCCTTTACCAAGACTCCCTTATTAGTCTCATTTGCGACCGCAAAGGACTCGACCTGCATGATAGGAGACCATTTGTACCCTTCCAACGAGTCAGTTATTTTTTCGATTAGAAAGTATCCTTTTGAGGATGTAATTTGAAAATCACCAGATGAACCTTTAAGGGACTTTCGAAGACTACTCTCGAATCCATCCATAAGTCCAATAGTTGATAAAATGACGGCAATTGAAAAAGAAAAGCTTAACAAGGCCGCAACTAGAAAGCGTGTTGCGGCTCTTCCTTCTGATATGATCTTAAAAATGGACCAGGTTGAGCCCATTTACTCCTCTTTTTCGAAAAAAGTCTCTTTTTTAAGTAGAGGAAATAGGATTACGTCTCTGATTGTGTGAGAGTTGGTCAATATCATAACCAATCTATCGATACCAATACCTTCACCTGCAGTCGGTGGCATACCGTATTCAAGGGCTCTTACATAATCGTAATCAGGATCAACAGCTTCTTCGTCACCACCCTCTTTAAGCATGGCCTGATCAGCAAATCTATCAAGTTGATCAGTTGGATCGTTAAGCTCGTTAAACGCATTGGCAATTTCCCAACCATTCATAAAAAACTCAAAACGATCAACATATTCAGGGTTCTCATCATTTCTTCTAGATAATGGTGAAACCTCTGTAGGATACTCAGTGATAAATGTAGGCTGAATGAGTTTATCTTCTGCAAATTCTTCAAAGCAAAGAACCATTAACCTTGCAGCGGAAAGTTTCTCAAGATCAGACTTTTTAAAGTCTCCATCTTTTTTGCTCGTGATCAACTCAATCATCTTTGCAGGGTTTTTCAAGTCTTCTTCGCTAAGAGATGTATGTTTTTTAACAGCATCTCTCATAGTCATTCTCTGAAAAGGTGCCTTAAGACTAATTTCGTTTTCACCAAATGTTACTGTTTCAGTTTTAAGAACATCTTTAGCAATCCCTGAGATCAACTGTTCTGTAAGATCCATTAAATCTTCATAAGTTGCATATGCTTGGTAAAACTCAACAGAAGTAAACTCTGGATTATGCTTTAGAGACAGTCCCTCATTTCTGAAACAACGATTCATTTCAAAAACTCTATTATAACCACCCACAATTAATCTTTTGAGATGCAATTCAGGAGCAATTCTCATAAAGAGCTCCATATCAAGAGCGTTGTGGTGAGTTTCAAAAGGCTTTGCCGCAGCACCACCAGCAACTGAGTGCATCATTGGTGTTTCAACTTCCAAGTAATCGTTTTGGTAAAAGAATTCTCTTATATAGCGCACGATTTGTGAGCGAGTCTTAAGCTTTTGTCTTGTCTCTGGGTTCATGATCATATCGACATAGCGCATTCTGTATTTTAGTTCCTGGTCAGTGAGACCATGAAACTTCTCTGGAAGCGGTCTAATGGATTTAGTCAAAACCTTGAAATCTTTAGAGTTAATAGATAACTCGCCCTTATTGGTCTTAAAGACGTCACCCTTTGCATAAACAATATCGCCGTAGTCACAAAGCTTGTACTCAGCAAAACCTTCATCGCTTGTAACTTTCTTTTTAACATATAATTGAAAACGATCAGTGCCGTCATCGATTTGAATAAATGCTGCCTTACCAAAGTCTCTAACTAACAAGGCCCTTCCGCAAATAACGTAGTCCTCAGTTTCACCGATATCTTCTTTGGCAATCTCGCCGTATTTTGCTCTAAGCTCTTTGGCAGTAGTTGTAGGCCTAACATTGTGCTTATACGGGCTAGAACCTAACTCCTTGATTTTTGAACGTTTCTCTAGTCTTACGTTCATTTGTTCATTGAATAGGTTTTCCCACTGCGAAATATACTTCTCTTTCATGTTCTGCCTTGCTCTGATGTTTTTAATGGATGGATAATAGCGTCTAGCCCATGCATTGACAACCAATCATAACAGTGAGTTAGCGCGAAAATTTGTGTTTACTCGCCTTCTTGATCACTGAGTTTGCTCCACTGCAAATATGCCTTCATGAAGTTATCAAGATCTCCGTCCAAAACCTTCTCAGCATTTCCAGATTCTTGATTTGTTCTGTGATCCTTAACCATCTTGTAAGGATGAAGCACATAAGATCGAATCTGGGATCCCCACCCTATCTCTTTCTTATTTGCCTCTGCTTCTGCCTGTTCAGCACGCTTCTCTTCCATCGCTTTCTCATAAAGTCTGGATTTTAAGATCTTCATTGCGGTCTGTTTATTCTGAAGTTGAGACCTTTCGTTTTGGCAGGTTACAACAATATTTGTAGGCAAGTGGGTAATCCTTACAGCAGAGTCCGTTGTGTTTACAGATTGCCCACCGGCACCACCCGAGCGATAAACATCTATTCTTAGATCTTTATCTTGAACTTCTATCTCAATGCTGTCATCCACTTCAGGAGAGACAAAAACGGAAGCAAATGAGGTATGTCTTCTTGCGTTGGAGTCAAATGGGGAAATCCTCACAAGTCTGTGAATTCCCGACTCTGATTTCATTAGCCCGTAGGCAAAGTTACCTGAGACCATCATAGTGACAGACTTTATTCCTGCAGAGTCACCATACTGATAATCCATTACATCCACTTTGAAGCCCTTGGATTCTGCCCATCTCGTCAACATTCTGTGAAGCATTCCGGCCCAGTCACATGACTCCGTTCCCCCAGCTCCCGCATTGATAGAAACAATTGCGTTGTTTGGATCCATTTCATCAGAAAGAAGAGATTGTTTTTCAAGCTCTTCTGTTGCACTTTTTAGTTTTTCATAAACCTCAAGGGCCTCACCCGCGGAGTCATCGTCTCCCTCCGAGGCATACTCGTGCAAGATATCGAACTCATCTAAAAGCTCTTTTACATCGGAATAGCTTTTAACTGTAGATTGTAGAACTGATTTTTCTCTCTGAATTTTTGCGGCGTTATCCGCGTCTTGCCAAAAGCCTTCCAAGGCCTCCATTTCAGAAATTTCTTCTAGGCGTGCAACTTTTCTAGGGATGTCAAAGCGACCTCCGAACGTTTTCAAGAGTTTCTCTAAACCCAGACACTTCAGAATTAATTTCGCTTAACTTGATATTTGTATTTTCACTCATAATAGGCTCCCTAGAGAGAGAGCCTACCCTAAATTTTTAGAGGCTTCAACAATTCAGCGCAAGCTCTCACACGAAAATGGATTTGTTTTCTTGGCCTCGGACCCTTGAGATATAACCTTCAAAACACCCGCGATAGAATTTCTATCAGCATAGATAAGTGGATGTCCTACTATACTTATTTTAGCCATCTCTTTGATGCTTGGCTTTCTCCCCCTGTCCAATAAAAATCTAAACACATCTTCAGCTGTGTAGCTTAAAAATGAAGGCACTTGAGACTCAATCGCATCTTCATACACTTCATCATAGGCTTTCTTTAACTCCTTGGGACCTAGTGTGTTGTCAGCGATGTCTCCATAATATTGAGGTTGATTAAAACGGACAAAAGTCGACTCCATGTTAATCATGCCTGCAAATATTAAAAACATATCTCCAAAGCCCATTGGAACGTCTTCTCCATTATCAAAGACAGTACAAGTTCTTGTAAACGTTTCAACACGGTCTAAGAATATATTGTTGTCATATGAGCTTAGCCCTTTTGCAAACTCATTAAGATCTGGGTAGTAATAACTAAACGGCTTTGAATCCTTGGTGTTTTCCAACTCAAGCTCAAACAACGATGCAAAATTCTCTCTAAAACAGGTTGGAGAAAACCTTTTTTTGCCATCAAGTTCACATCTGCTTTTCAATACTTCGTGAGCTTTACTCGATACTCGATATGCACTGGCAACTGACACCAAGAACTCAACGGATTCGTTCACCTCAATATCATCACCTTTACCATCAGACTGGTATTGGAATAAGCTCGTCATCAAGGTGATAGTCTCAGCAGTATTCACGGCCCTTCCAGGAAGAGCAAATCCAGAGCTTACAAAAAGGTCCTGAAAGTCTTCAAGCATCTGATACATCTGCTTTTGACTAAACTTGTACCCACCATAGGCCTTTGGATCTTTTTCAGAGTAGAAGGAGAAAACTCTTGCAGTCAGGTCCTCAAGCGCGGAGATAACAAACATTCCCCAAGCAGATCGTTCATACTTTGAATGGTAACTTGCTATAAAATCTTTATCTGGAAAGAACCTATAATCCTTTACAATTCTATTGAAGTCTTTTTTAAACTCTCTTTCCAAAGGACTTGCCGCAAAAATATAAAGCTGCTGCTCCTTAATCGCTCGGTTAGCTTGCAGGATACTTCTATTTGCATCAAAAGCTTTAAAGAAGAAGGTTCCTCGTTTAAGGTTGGTTAAAATTATATCCTGAAGCAATACCCTGACCTCCTCACTAGTGAAGATTTCACGATCGCTTCCAAGAAGAATCTTCTTAATTTTTAAAATTGAATCCTTGTACTTGGATATTGCTTTATATTTAGGGAGGTAGGCCTCCACTACATTGAAAACATCTTGTAATTCAAATACAGACGCTTCTTTCTCAGCTTGTGGTTTAAGATTCACGACAATTGTTTCAAAATCCTCTTTTAGACTCTCGACAATATCTTCTCTTTCACTTTTACTGTGTTCAATATTTGGAAGATTAACAATATCAAAAACAATTTTACCAGCGTCGGCAAGCATCAACATCAGACGCCTTAGCTCTTTTGCTGTTAATACTTCCTTCTCTCCACCAAGAAAAGCTTTCTTAATAAACAACATACTGAAGCCGGCATCAACAACTTCCTCATCAACCCCCTCAAAAGTTGTTAATAAATCTACAAGGTTAATTTTATTGTTGTTTGCCTTAAAAAACTCATTTAGGGCCTTTTCCACTCTGGAAAAAACATTAAATACAATGGATTTTCTTTTAAGGTGCTCATCATAGGTTAATGGAGTTTTTGAGGTAAAAAGCTCGTAGATATTATTGTGGACCATCTGCTCGTTAACAATGATTAACATCTTAACCAGTCCACTAATATTTTCTTTTTTAATATAGTAGGGATCGTCACCACTAAGTAAGGAGTTCAACTGAAATACACCTTTCAGCGCTTCGAGAATTCCTCCCTGGAGATCTTCAACATTTTTACTGATGTATTTACTTAATTCTTCATATGAAAGGTTTCCAGGTCTGTCGGATCTTACAACATCAACAAATAGATTGAGACTCTCTTCCAAGCAATGCAGGTCACCTTTTATGTTTTCGGTAAAGACCTTAGAAATTGCAGAAGGATCAACCCGGCAAGTCAATAGCTGTGACAAGCTGGTTTTCTTTTCTTTGCCCATGAATAGGTCGCCGCATCCAACCATCATGAACAATTGACTTGCGAGCATAAGGCCTAGAATGTTTTTCATTTTACACGCCTCTTAGGTTTAGAACCTAACTTTTAGCGCGCCATAAACAGAATCATTATTGGAAAAATCTGACCAAAAGGATTCCACGTCATCGGTTGTTCCGATCATATTAACACCACCAGATGCCAACATGTTTCGGGAAACGATGTAGCTAGCGCTAAACATTGTTAACCGATCTTCCGTGAGCATGTCGTATTTGTAATCAAAATCGACACTTAACTTCCTTGTAAGAACTGAACTTATTTTAAAATTGAAGGCCTGGTTCCACCTTGGATACTCGACCAACAAATCGTTATCTAAATCGTAATCACTAACTCTTGCAACATAATGCCCAGACGCTTTAAACTTTGCACCTTGATAGAATAGACCTCCACCCAAGTAATCTTCCCTTTTCTTCTTAGGTTTTAGTCCGGTGTATACGATACTTGGGTCAATGCCATCTGGATAAGTGTTAGGAGTAATACTTAAACCACCACCATAAGCTGTGATGTAGTCACCTAACTTAAACCTGATATTTGCACCCATTACGTCGTGGTAATAAACTTGTGGAGTAACGTCTACGAAGGCCGTGCCTTTCTCGCCGGCATCAATATCATAATAATATTCGGCGGCCACTGATAATTGGTTCTCAGGCTTTCTAATGCCAAAAAACTCCAAAGTCGTAGGACCCACATCAAGCTCTACATTGGCACCGGCACTGTATCTAAAGACAACGTCAGTTATCTCTGGGTAATCAATACTATAAAATACTGGAACTTCTTTTCCATCTTCCAGCGGAGCTGTTGTGGATTGCGGTCGACACCATGGATTGTTGCAGGTGATTGTACCTTTGTCTTCATCATAGTCCTGTCCAGGGTTAAGCTCTGGTACATACACAATGGATCCAAATATAGAAAAGCGCATACCTGGAGCACTCTTTGAATAGTGCAGTCCAGTCAGCCCTTCATGGCCAGGCTCAAAATAATCAAAGTTCTTTCTGTTGTTTATTTTACCAAAGCCCCAAACTGAATCGATATAACCCCACTCCAACAAACTTCTTCCAACAGTTAGAGATGAGTCACTCCAGTTATATTTTACGTACGCTTCAGGTACGGCAAACATTAAGGCCTCTTGATCGTTTGCGCGGGCCGAAATTGAAACTTTCTTTTCAGAGGGTTGTCCGCTTCCCACAGCATAATCTAAATTCAGATCACCCCAATATTGATTTCCAACAACCTCTCCAACGTCTTCCACAAGTTGGTTAGACCTCAAAGTGAAGTCGCCACTTAATCCATCAGTCTTCTTTTGAGACTGAGTGTCCTCAAGAGCGCTAGTGAGTTTATTTGTATATATATGACTCTCCACCCCTACACCCAAAGCAGACGATGATGAAAGTGTCACTAAAGCAGCTCTTTTTAAAACAGTGGTTAATGGTAGTTTTCTAAACAAATCTTTTCCTTTTACTCAGACGATCACAACGTCCGGAAATGCTAAAATCAATTTTTTTAACACACCTAATAATATCAATAATTCTGACTAAACAAGCCCACAGTGTCCAAGCATTGTACTTTTTTCCTGTTAAATTGTTAGACACTTTTTATATTTTCAATCACTTAGCCAAATCAATCAAGTGATTATTGAGCTAAATCAACTTGCCGATAGGTCTAATCCTTGACACTATTTATCCGTTTTAAAACCTAAAACGAAAGGAAACATATGAAAATTGCCATTTTATCGGTGATCCTGGTTATTTCAGCATTTGCTGAGACTCCAAGATTTGAAACCACCAGACTATTCATCAAGCTGGCTCCTGGAGCAAAAGTTCCAAGCAGTGACCTAATCAAGTCAGTAAAACCACTTTTTGGTCAAAACTATCTTGTTAACACAACAAATGCTGTTGCTCTTGAGAATGAACTTAAGAACAACAAAAATATTGTTGCCACTGAAAAAAGTTACTTTGCTGGAAAAAATGAACTCCCAAAGGCCAAGAAAGACAAGTCGATGACGGAGTTTAACTTCTTTGAGGCATTTAATGATCCCAAAGTATCAAGAATATGGTCCTTCAAAGACATTGGCGACTACGGCGTTTCCGTTGATAGGGCCTACATGAATCCGATTGGTCTTGCCAAAGAAGAAGTAGTTGTTGCTGTTGTTGACACTGGTGTGGACTACAACCACGAAGATTTAAAGAATGTAATGTGGATAAATTCAAAAGAGATCCCAAACAACGGAATTGACGACGACAACAATGGTTATGTTGATGATGTTCACGGAATTGACACTCTTAATAAGGATGATCAAGGAAATGCATCAGGGGATCCGATGGCTTCTCATGGCCACGGAACTCACGTAGCAGGAACGATAGCAGCTGAACAAAACAATCACACAGGTATTGCAGGCATTGCAAGCAATGTAAAAATTATGGCCATTAGAGCTGTACCAGACAGTTCTGATGAGACTGACGCTGATGTTGTAGAGTCTTTCTTATATGCAGCAAAGCATGGAGCGAGAATAATCAACTGCTCTTTTGGGAAAAAACACAATGAAGGTGGGATGATAGTTAATGAAACTATTGATCACATTGGAAAAACATACGGTGTTCTAGTAATTGCAGCAGCAGGAAATGAGTACAGGTCTGACAACGACGTTAAACCAAAATATCCGGCCTCCTTCCCTAGTGACCATCTGATGGTTATTGCATCTACAAATAAAACTGGAGGTCTTTCTTGGTTCTCAAACATTGGCAAGAAGACAGTGGACGTGGCGGCTCCTGGTTCAAGCATCTACTCTACAGTTCCAGGTAATGGTTACGCCAACATGTCTGGTACTTCTATGGCCGCTCCAACAGCAGCAGGAGTTACTGCCGAGGTGCTAAGTCACTTTCCAGATTTCAATGGGCAAACCATAAAGAAGGTTATCATGGACTCTGCGGTTGCTCACCCTCCATTCCAACACAGAATGGTTTCAGGAGCTAGAGTTAACCTACACTTGGCCTTAAGGCATGCCCTTAAAAATTACGACAACTTAATTAGAGCTCAAAAGTAATCAATTAAATAGATAGGGAGGTCTTTCGGGCCTCCTTTCTTTTATCCTGTAAAACTTTCCCTTACACTTCTTTCCCGCCCTTTAGTGTTCTAGAATTTCATCATTCTAATTAACAAAGGATAGGAAATGAATAGTATATTAAAACTTCTTTTAGCATGTATGGCCACGATGATGCTTGTTAACACAGCGTCCGCCTGCAGTACGGCATCGGCCAGAGCTGAAAGCCTAGACTATGAACTTCTTAAGAGTGATTCATATTGTTCTGTAATAATTAGTTCATTCTCAAGCTACAAAGAAGCAATGCTTTGCCCTTTATCAAGGTACGAAGTTAAAAACACGGAAATTGAATTAACTTCCGCACAGTGCGACGACTTAGAAAGTGGTAAACTTAAAGCAAGAATCGTTAAATATAAAGGGCAACTATTCTTAGATTAGTTTGTCTGGGCCAACTCATCCATAATCTCACTTTCAAGTTGGCCCATAATTTCTTCCTCTTCCAAACTCTCCTCATGGTCATAACCACAAAGATGCAGAAGTCCATGAACAAATAAGTGCACAAACTCTTGATCAAACGTAAGATCATTCTCTTTGGCCTGTCTTTCACATACTCCAACTGCAATGAATATGTCACCTAGCTCCAAATGACCTTCAAACTGGTCGAACTCTCCTCTGCGTATATTTTCCTGAAGAGGAAAAGACAATACATCAGTTGCTCTATCTTTACCTCTGTACTCCTCGTTCAACTTTTGGATCTCATCATCATCCACTACGTTTAGATTTACTTCCAAAGATTCAAAATCTTCTTTTAGGATTTTAAAGGCTTTTTTTGAAAAGATAGTAAGGGAGCTACTCAGTAGAACTTCTAGTCTCTCGCCCATGCCATCCTGAGAAAAGTAATTTAGGTTAATGTTTTCAACGGTAAAGTTAATCTCTTTTTCCATAGTGCCTCTTTTGCGCTAAGAATAACATGTTCTAGCAAATTTAGGGAGTACAAATGGAATATCCGGAGTTTAAAAGATTAGTCGATGTGATAGCAAAACTCAGGCATCCAATAGATGGTTGCCCATGGGATTTAAAACAGACCAACAAAAGTCTTTTAAAATACCTTATTGAAGAGTCATATGAATTCTTGCATGCGGTTGAGAGCAATGATGAAAAAAAGATGGAAGATGAACTTGGTGATGTTTTACTACAAGTCCTACTTCACTCCCAGATAGCAAGTGAGCGAAATAGCTTCAGTATTGAGAGCGTCTCCAAAACTCTGGCCGATAAAATGATAAAAAGACATCCCCATGTGTTTGAAGACAAATCACTCGCCAAAGACGCAGAGGAAGTCTCTAAGAATTGGGAGAAAATTAAAAGTAAAGACAATGAGCACTTCTTTAAAGAAGAAGATGTATACATGCCATCCCTCATGGCCGCAGACAAGATTGGTGCAAAATCTGCTAAAGTGAACTTTGACTGGGACACTGTTGAACAGGTGTACGATAAAGTTGAAGAGGAGCTTGGGGAAGTTCTTCAGGAATTAAAAGAAAAAGAAAGAGATGACTTAAGAATCAAAGAAGAGATTGGGGATCTACTTTTCAGTGTTGCTCAACTTTCAAGGCATTTGGGACATGACCCAGAAGAGGCCCTGCGGAATGCCAATAAAAAGTTCATCTCAAGATTTTCTCATATGGAGAAGAAGGCCAAAAGCGAAAACAGGGACATGATGGCTATGACTGTTGAGCAACTTGAAGATCTATGGCAGGAGACAAAAAAGGAAATCAAAACAAATGTTAAAAGATAAATGATGGGCAACTACATGCCCATCATTAAAGTAATTTAAACGAGTCCGGCTCTTCTCAAAAGTGCTTCAGGGTCGGCATCTTTGCCTCTGAAGTTTTTGTACAGGATTGCAGGGTGATCGCTTCCACCTTTTTCAAGAATATTCTCTTTAAATTTCTGAGCTGTCTCTTTGTCAAAAATTCCTTTTTCTTTGAATGCTTCAAAAGCATCTGCATCAAGAACTTCCGCCCATTTGTAAGAATAATAACCCGCAGCATATCCACCTGAGAAAATATGTCCAAATGAAGCGGCCATGTTTTGTTTTTCCACTCTTGGGTAGAGGTCATAGTCATCCATGATTTTATGCTCAAATGCAACAACGTCCTGAACATCATCAGGATTAGCTGAGTGGAAGGCCATATCAAGAAAAGCAAAACTCAGCTGGCGAAGAGTTCCCATTCCCTCAAGGAACGTTTGGGATTCTCTAATTTTATCAACATATTCTTGAGGTATTTTTTCTCCAGTCTCGTAGTGCTTGGCAAAGATGTCCAGACACTCCTTTTCCAGTACCCAGTTTTCCATAATTTGTGATGGAAGCTCTACAAAGTCCCAATACACACTGGTTCCACTTTTTGCACGATAATGAACATTTGATAATAGTCCATGCAATGAGTGTCCAAATTCGTGAAAAAGAGTCATCACTTCATCTAGTGTTAAAAGAGATGGTTTGCTTCCAGTTGGTTTAGTGAAGTTACAAACTATTGCCACAAATGGTCTCTTTATCTCTCCGTGCTGCAGACCTTGTGCTCTGAGATCTGTCATCCAGGCCCCTGGACGCTTTGTGTCTCTTGGGAAAAAGTCCGCATAGAAAAGACCAACGAATTTGCCTTTTTCATCAGTGACCTCGTAGGCCATCACATCTTTATGATAGACAGGAACATCCACTTGTTTGAAGCTTATTCCATAAAGCCTTTTCGCGACTTCAAACACACCATCAATAACGTTTTCCAGTTTAAAGTAAGGACGTAGAAGCTCGTCATCAATGTTGAGTTCTCTTTTTTTCAGAATTTCAGTGTAGAAAGGGCCATCATATTTGTGAAAGTCCTCTCTATCCTCACCAGTAAGTTCATGTTTTAAGTCTTTCAACTTATCAAACTCTTTGGTGGCCGCAGGTCTGGCCTTCTCTAAGATATTCTCGAGAAAGCTCATTACAGTCTTTGAGTCCTGTGCCATTCTTTTCTCAAGTGTGTAGTGAGCATGATCGTCATAACCAAGAAGTCTTGCTCTTTCATGACGAAGTTTTAAGGTTTCTTTGATGTTTTCCTGATTGCCAAATTCACCCTCAACCGCCTTGTAAGAAGCGGCCGAAGCTATTTCTTTTCTTAACTCTCTTTTCTGACAATACTGCATAAATGGAAGGTAGCTTGGGAAGTGTAGAGTGAAGGCCCATGCTCCCTCCTTGCCCTTTTCTTTGGCCGTTTCTTTTGCTTGTTCTAAAACGGACTCAGGCATCCCTTCAAGATCCTTTTCATTTTCTACAAATAGAACATACTCATTTGTGGCCTTTCTCACATTTTCGCTAAACTTTAGACCAACACTAGAGAGCTTCTCATCAATCTCTCTTAGTTGCTGCTTGCCCTTTTCATCCAACAAAGCACCATTTCTGGCAAAGCCTTTATACATATCATCAAGGATTACATTTTGTTCGTGGCTAAGCCCCATGGATTCACGTTGCTCATAAAGTCTTTGGATTTGGGCGAATAGTTTTTTATCCAATGTGATATCGCTTGAGTACTTTGTTAAAGTTTCAGAAAACTTTTGAGAGATTTCGTTAACTTCATCGGTACACTCGGCGCTGTATAAAGCATAAAAGATGTTAACCACCTGATCTAGCGTAGATTCAGCTTCTTCAGCTCTTTCGATTATTGTCTTAAAAGATATAGTCTCTTCTTTTTTAATTTCTTCATATTCAGATTTGGCATGTTTTATTGCCTCTTCTAGGGCTGGAAGAAAGTGTTCTGGCCTAATCTTGTCGAATGGAATTGCTTCGTGTTGAAGATTTGATTTTTCAAGCAATGGATTCATAGTTTCTCCGATACGTCTTTATTTACCCGTTCTTGTTCTTTAAATAACAATACTAACAGAATTAGCCATAAAGATATAAACGCGGCCTGTAACAAATTTAAGACCATCATATCTTTAAGCATGTACTGTGCCATAGCAAAAGCAATTAAAGCCTTTGCCAGACGGTAAATAAACATATCGGTGATATACTTGGCGCCGAATTTTTGCATTTTATCAAGCGGGTAATACATGACTTCTTTGGCCACGTTAAAAACCGAGTAATCTGTTCCCTTAAGCGAGATGAAAACGAATGCACTTGCTAAAAGTGAACCTGCTCCAAGTCCCATTCCCCCAAATACAAGAAGAAGAAAAAGTAGCGGTACTGCAAAAAAGATTTTTTTAACTGAGATCCTAACTAAAACCCAAGGTAGAATCCCAAATTGAATTATTAAACTTACAAGATTTATGTAGGAGTAAAGACGTCCAAGATAAGCAGTTCTTTCTCCTTTACTTGCAAAAGCATCCTCAAAAATAATATTGAATTGAAGATCTGCGATAAAAATCACCCATTGAGACAAGGCTACTACCGCGGCAATTAAAAAAACATACTTTTTAACACTCTCTATAGATTTTAGTGGAGAGGCCTCTTCTTTTTCTTTTTGGCTCAACACCATTCTTTTGGTTGGAATGAACACTGCGATTGAAGCTAGAATAGAAACAATGCCAAATAAAAAGGCACCTAAAACCCCGGATGAACTTGAAAGAGAGCTTGTAAGTTGGCCACCAATAATTCCACCCAACGCTCCAACTGCTCCAAGCGGCCCATAAAGTCTTTTCACCTGCTCAAGTGTAAAGGTGGCATTTGCATATGCCAAAATTAAATGAAGCAATATAACAATGTATGACTCCTTAATGGCAAACAAAAAGAATGCACTCGGAGCAAAGCCATTATTCAAGGATATATAACTGCCAACTAGCAAAGCGATTGAAAGCGTGCCAATGAGTAAAAAGAGCTTTTGTGCACCTATTTTCTCTTGAATTTTATTACTGACAAATATTGCCACAATGAGGGCCAACACTGAGAAGAAAGTGGCCATTGAGTAGTCTTGAGCTGTGTAATGCTCATAGAAAAGAGACTGGGAGACACTTCTAACAGATGGATAGCTTAATAGTACTAAAAAATAACCTAGGAAAACTAAAACGGCGTTTTTCTTAAACGCCGGATCAAGATTTTTAATAAATTGAATATAACTAGTCATTACTCCAGGTACTTGTCACCTTTTTGGGCCTTATAGAATTCGTCAGGAGTCTTAAAGTGGCCTAACTCTAGCTCTGTCTTTAGTTTTGGAGTTGAACCAGTTGCAACCTTCTTCATAAAGCGAAAAAACTTTTCACGAGTCTCTTCACTAACTAGGTGCTCCATAAGACATGAGTCTTGGTGAGCAGTCTCGTCATCCACTTCTAAAATATCTTTTAGAAAGTAATATAATAGTGTTCTAGAGCTTAAGATTGAATGAACTTGTTCATGTCCCTCTGCACTTAGAGACAGAAACTTGCTTTCATCTTCCAGTACAAGGTCGCGCTTTTTTAAATTGTTTAGAGCTGTAGAAACGGAACCCTTGGTAAGGCCCATATCTTTGGCAATATCTGTTACTCTTGCATAACCTTTCGTCTCTTTTAACTTATGGATAGTTAAAAGGTAATGTGCCATAGAGTGAGTCAACTCGTTATCCGAGGTGTGTTGAATAGAACTTTTCTTATTAGTCATGCTCAAAGTTTCCTAAATTGGTGATAATTGGTCAAACGATAATTAAAATTTGCACTCTCCATTCCATGCAGCTTGTTCTAAAAATCTACAAGCTACTAGAATCACGTGTTTTTCGAGTACAAGAAGCTTTTAACCTCCTAGAAATGCGTCCACATCATGATAAAATATAAGGGACAATAAATTTGGAGATTGCATGCTAGCAACTATATTAACATTAATTCTACTATCTCTTCCCTCTTTTTCTCAAGAGTCAGCCTTTGATGAAACCGTTCCAGTAAGTGCGGAAGATGAAGCAGCAGCTGAAAACTACATCCACCAAGGACTTGCGGACGAGAAATACCTTGAGATGTGCGAAGACAATAAAACCTGTACGAGTAAGGATGCGTTTGATGGCGGCACCTGGGCAACTCTAGACACAATGATGCCAATAGTTTCTAAAATGTATGCCATGTTCTCTGGCCTGGCGGGTGGGCAACTTGAAAGAAAGGTCATGAAAAACGACAACCCAGTAAAACTTGGGGAGAATGGGCAGGAGTATGTACCTAATGAGAAAGGCGATTATCTTGACCCCTCCAACAACAATCAAGTCGTAGGAAAAGACGAGCTTGCAAAGTCAAAGGATAAAACGGAGAAAAAACCCGACATCTGCGGTTACATTCCTATGGTTTCCGAGCCAGCAGCAGCTTTGTACCAGCAAACCCAAAACCAAACAACACAATCGAACTTACAATCAAGCGAACCTGCGGCCAGACAAAGAGCCTCAATGTACGCCTTATCAAAAGTTCATGATGATAGGGCCAAGGCCGCAAAGTTTCAGTTTTATGGTTGGGGGGCAACCGCAAGTTGTTATGCCATAGCAATGGCGACACCTGCAGCTGTGAATGACTGGAAGATGAAAGCAAAGCTTGGAGCTGCTACCTTTCTCGCCTACTTTTACAATAAGAAGAAAAGTGCCCATGAAGAAAAGTCAGACGCAATAAAGGAAATGGCCGAAAAATTGCCAAAGGCAGGTGATTGTAACCCTCATACTGATACCAGCTGCTTCTGTGCTCAGGATACCTCCTATGGATTGGATCCATCAAACTACATGAAGTATTGTGTAGCTCAAGAATTGCATAGAGAAGGTAACGTCGCAGGAGTTCCTTGCGTGGATAAAACCGGAAAAACCGACATCCAATGTAACTGCAAAAGCACTAATTCATGTGTAAATGCCAGACTAGCAGAAGGAATGCTTAACTTAGGACTAAGACCAGCTCAGATGAAGTCACCCCTTCAAGGAATTAGCAATTTCTCAACTGGCCTTGACTCTGGAAATCTAGCTCCAATCGCTTCACGAAACCTTGCCTATGCCACAAAGGCCTTAGGTGGCATTAAAACAAAAGATAAAGTCTCTCTACACGACAATCCGGAAGCCAAAAAGATAGCAACAGAACTAACCAAAGCAGGACTTCCCACGGCATTGGCCGCTAGACTTGCAAAGCAAGCGTCCTCAACTTCAGGGATCCTACCTCCAAGTGTTTCGGGAAGTGTAGCCTCTTTTAACCCATACAAAGAAAATAAAAACGCGATGGGACCAAGCAAGGTTGGCACCAAAAAGATGAAAACCGGATCTTCAATCAGATCAGCAAGTAAGTCCAATAGCTCCAACCCATTTGGCATGAAAAGACGAAACTCCACAAGCGACTCAACAGGAATTGAGATTGCTGAATACTCTCAGAGAGCTGCCAGAGAAGCAGAAATCACAAAGGATAAGTCTAAACCAATTTTTGATATTATTACTTATAGATATAAAATGAGAGCCTGGAAAGAATTTAAGGACAGCATACAAGACCACTTAAAGGAAACAAAATAAAAAGTGCGCCTAGAAAGGCGCACGTGTTTTTAATTAATTGTTTGAATGCTTAAGCTTTAAGTAGTCATAGCAAGTGATTGGTTTACAATCCCTCCCCTCAAGTTGAATCAGAAACTTATTATTAAGAACTTCGTTCAAGGCCTTATCTGTAAAGTGCTCTGGTGAAATTGGTTCATTCTTGGTTATTAGTTCGCCTCCAACACCAGTTGAATCCACAGCTGTATTTTCCATCCTCTGCTTAAGACTATTTCTAAAGCCTAGAAATCGATTAACCTGCTGAGAATCCAAACATTGGGTTCTTACAAATTGCACAAGGCCATCTTTGCCATAAAATTGTCCACTTCGTGACAACTCAGCTTGAAGCTCCGAATAGCTCTTGTAAAAGCTTGAAATGTCACATGATGATCGCACTAATTTCATTGATGTATCTACAGTGCTAGACCAAGCTCCGAACGAGATTAGTAGTGTGAAAATTGTTATTAACTTGTTCATATTTCCCCTTTTCTTTAATTTACATTAAAAAAATGTAAATCAAGCTGGCCCTTGAAAGCTTTATAGGGGGTGTTGAATCTTTTGACAGTAAAAAAGTAAGCGCCCCAAATGTTGTGCAGATTTTATGTTTTAAGATTGAGCTA
>CEUL01009749.1_pt1 | contig 21875 bp, 42 predicted proteins | sample 427021 | NCBI WGS metagenome assembly CEUL01 (sample SAMEA2622800, study PRJEB7988) | marine metagenome | isolation source: saline water (ENVO:00002010), including | reverse complement strand
TATCCTTTATCATATCCTTTATCATAACCTACTTTAAAAGCTGAATTCCAAGCCATATCTATTAGTATCATAACTAGAAATAACAAACCACAGATACCAATTGAAATACTCCAACACATTATATCGTGAGAATACTCCTTTAAAAATTCCATACCCACTTACCTTCTATTTCTCTGATTATTGTTAAATCTGGAAACTCGATTTTCATATTCCATTCTCTTTTTATCCAACAAAGTTTGATGTTGTCTTTGTAATTTTTCGATCTCCGCCCGTCTTTCTTCTCTCACGATTAGAACAGATCTAGTAAGTTCTTCATAACGGGCGGACTCAACTTTTTTATAAATCTATCCCGCTTCCTTTCCAGAAATCTATATTTATCATACCAACCCTGATCTGGCATATCTTCTTTGGTACGAATCATGATATTCATTTCCTCAAAAATCCTACGTAATACTTCAATATATTCTTCCCTTTCAGACATAATTTCTCCTACTGTATATAGAACTCAGGCATCTCTGGCTCAAACTCAGGATTAGTCAATACAAAACTTTCATCCACACACTTATAGATATATCCAGAGGGCAATACATACAAAGTATCACCATGATCTACCCAACCAGCGTCAAATATCTGCTGTCTGGTGTTATGTAAATTCTGGTTTCCTGACATAGTAACTTTAGATAACAACCTATCACTACCCGAAACAAAATCAACTAAAATATAACCCTTTTCCATAACCAACTCCCTAAACGTTTTCATTGATTGTTTTTTCTTTATATTTTTTCAATTCTTCCTTCAATCTTTGATTTTCTTCTTTTAGTCGAATCAAATCTTCTTCCATTTTCTTAACTCGTAACTGTTCACGAAAATTTTCTTCTAACCGTGAGATGCCTTCTTGCGGTTTCATTGATTACGTTCTGCTTCTGCTTTATTAGACTTTTTGGGTAGTATAACTGGTATAGTATTTAGTAATTCCTTTTTACCGTCTTGAACTGCTTTATCGGTTACTTCATCTCGACACATCAACATCAATTCTAGCTTCTTATTTTCCTCGTTGGCGACCTTGAGTTGATTAGCTAATAGTTGTAAATCACTATTCTTATCACGAATTTCTTCGGTGAAAATATCGGACTGTTCTCTCATTATTGCATTCTCTCTTATATCACAACCCGTTAAAAAACTACTGATTACAAATAGACACGCTATCAATATAAAGGCCAAAAAACACATTCCGACTATTTTAGATTCGACAATCATACATCATCTTCCTTTTTATTCTCTGAAATAAAAGCATCGAACCCGCCTGGATAACGTGAAGAAAGTTTTTCAATATTGGAATTAAATAGATCATCAAACGATAAACCTAATGCCATACATGCTTGTGCGATATACCATAAACAATCACCTAGTTCCTTCTTCATATGATCTTTAGTTTCATCAGTAAATGGTTTACCTTGAAAAATAATCTTTTTAACGATCTCTGAAAACTCTCCTGCTTCGGATGCTAGACCAATTGCGGCAGTCATAGTTCTCTGAGGAACAAACCCCTCATCATGTAGAGTTACTAATCTACCAACAAAAGATTCCCACGACTTAGATTCATGACTAGTAACCTTATCAACAAATTTTATATAATTACTCATTACTAACTCCTTCAAATTTATCACATTTATGGGTATAACGATTCATGACAACATATAAATCGCCATCTGAGTTTTTTTCTTGTTTAAGACAATTTGCATTGGGCATTCTAATTGCCCCGTCAATATCAATTACTGATTTAGGGGGATTGATATGTTTACAGTGATGACAAATTCGTATTATTATCATTCACTACTCCCACATATCTACTGTTGAAAATTCAACACCTTCAAAATCAGACTGACTGGCAGTCCATTCACCATACAACATCGTAGCATAAATGTAAAATAGAGTATTTAGTTCTTTTTCTACATCATACGAAGAAAACTCAACCCCCTTTTCAGTTTGTTTATTGCAATATGCAAATACCTTATCTCTAAGGTATTCGTGCATACTGACCTTTTCATACGTATCATTACTTACTCTGCGAAATTTCATCCTTTTCCTCAAAAATCTTCATTTCAGATTCCAATCTTTCAACCAACTTTTCACCACGTTCCATATCAGGATAAATTCCTTCCTCAATAGCTTCCTTAATCCTTTTCAGAAAACCCCTGTTTAAAACGTAATTATACCTGTCATACTCAGTTATCATAAACTATTAAATTCTCCCTTTCATCATCTAAAATTTCTTCTGCCATATCACAATATGCAGAAATGACATTGAGTGCAGCTTTAATCTGATAATGGGTAGTTTCTGCATCTCTAAAATCATCACTATCTATCAACTGTTGAACCTCTATGGCTACATTAGAAATTTTTGTAGCCATATGGTTTAAAGATTCAGGTAATCTTATTTTTGTTTTATGTGGTGTAGCCATTTACCAAACCTCCACATGTCTTTGATTAATTTTGTAATTGGTGGTAATTTTCTAAACTGAAAATTATCCGAAGGTATTCCATATATTGTTTCTATTCTCCATAGAAGCCAACTTTTCTGAAATTTACCTTTCGCGAACAGAAATCTACTATACATTGCCAACTCTTTCAAAATATGAAGTTTTTCAATCATGATTATATTATACCATATTTTTAATCAAAAGTCAAGACCAATTACTATTTAGATACTCCTTTGTTATAATCTCGGAATTTTTTTGGCTTTTTGCCACGACCTTTTGCAAGTGGATCTTTAAATTTCACTTTCTTCACCTTTCTTCGGGTATTTCCAAACTCATAAGTTTCATCTACATTGTTTAAGTCTATTTGATTAATGTTTATTTTCATTTAATTTGCTCCTTTTGCAAACCATCGAGACATTATGTTATTATTGTAATACTTTCGAGAACCATCAGGAAATGTAGAATGTAGTACATTTTCATTCATTTGATACCACGTTTCATGATAACCTAAATCGCCCTTAGTTTTACATAATTTTAAGATAGTAAAAGTAAAATTCCCTATTCCTAGAGATTTTATATCTTCGTTTAACTGGTCGCAAGACCCTGTATACTCTCGCCAATTGGATTCACGCACAATCCTCTTACGATTTTTGCGTCCTTTGATTTTTTTACGGGTATAAGAAAAGAATTGTTTTCGACCAATATAAGACATATCAGTCGTATTATTTGTAATTCTGTAAACAAATCCAAACCACTCGCCGGGATTAAAATCTTCTATTAGGGAATTCCAATGACCCAAGTCCATTATATTTATTCTGGTTTAAATCCAGTGTTAATTTTCTCAAATAAATTATGATCTAAAAATTCTTTTGGCATGATTATTTCATAAGAATATATAGGATCATCATAATATGTTTCAGCATCCATTTCATTCGGATAAACTCCAACGATCCATGTTGTTTCATTCTTTTTATTTCTTCTATATGTATATCGTGAATTTCTGGATTGCCAATTGAATGCATTTCTAGTTATCATCCTATTGCCAGAATATGGGTCTATATTATGTGCGATCATCATTAATTCTTCTTTTATCTTGGGATCATCTCGACCCCATTCTTCATCAAATTGATGTAAAGTATATCTAGGCATAATACGGATTCTCCCCTGCTTCGTGATTTGTGGTATCTACAATTTGCTTTATCTCAGGAAACTGAGACTTAATTTGTTGGTCTACCGCATGCTGTAATGTATACTGAGATGCAGAACAACCCTGACATCCACCCAACATTTCAATATATAAAATACCAGAATCAATACCGACAACTTGAATATTTCCACCATGTGATGCAATTTGAGGATTAACCGTTGAATCAATCAACTCCATTATACGTTCTTCTAAATCACTTGCTTCTGGTTTGTTTGGGTTGATAATATCAAACCCCTGTACATTCAAATCCTCTTTATAATCAACTGTAGCACCATCCAGTACTCTCAATGACCGTTCATCTACAATCATACTGAATTTTTCTAAATCAAAGAATGATTCAGTTTCGGTATAATCATCCTTCCTAAACTCTAATCCAATTCCATACTTATAATCAGTTGCAGTTTTCCCCGTAACCTGAATTCTGAATAGGGTAGTCTCAGCAGAATAGTCATCATCATTTTCAATGATACCAGAAATTTTCTCAATTGCCTTTTCTGTAACTTCAATCATATACTAAAACTCTCCCCACATCCACAGGTTGAATTTGCCTTTGGATTGCTAATCACAAACCCATTACCCATTAACCCGTCATGGTAGTTTATTTGCGAACCAGCAACATACAAAAACGATCTTTTATCAACAATAATTTTGAATATATCCTTGACATCAAACACCACATCATCATCATTCCAAAGATCAAAGGATAAATTATATTGAAAACCAGAACATCCTCCACCTTCAACCTTAACCCTAAGACCACATCCACTATATTCTTCACCTTGATTATCCCTCATTCGCATTGCGGTTTCTAGTGCTTTATCAGATATGGATAACATCATTTCCCCTTGAGTTGTCTAATTTCTTTCATAATTTCGGCAATACGTCTATCTTTCCAACGTCTTTCGTGGTTTAAAGCAGTTTCTTTTTCCTTATCTTTCAAATTGAACCAATTACGTTTATCACCCATTTTTTTAATCTGGTCAATTCTTTCTTTCAGGAATTTGATCTGCTTTTCATTTTCTGTCATTAGGTTATTCAACACCCACATAAATATCACCATTTTCTACTTTGGTTGTATAAGATTCAATTGGTTCGTATGCCGGCATACATAGTGCCTTTCCTGTTCTAAGACAAAATCTTGCACCATGTCTTGGACATATTATTTCATCACCCTGAACCTCACCATCTGCTAAAGTACCACTGTCATGAGTACAAATATCTTCGACTGCTAAGAACTCACCATCAATATTGAAAATTGCTACCATATTGTAATCAATTTCAACTATTTTTTTAGCACCAACTGGAATTTCATCAGTTGATGCAACCTTCAAATAATCTATCACTATTTTTCCCTATGGTTGTATATCATAAAATTGTTGTAATCTTTGTCTCTCATGTTCTTCATCCGTACATGGTGCATCTAATGGTACATTAGTTTCCACCATACTTTCATGACCAATAGAAACAAGATAATCCAAAACTTCCTCACCACTAACATCAATCAATACATCATTATCAAATTGAACACATGGCTGTAAAGTTTGACCTGTTTTCTGAACCATTTCAATATAATTATCTGGAATATGAATTTGTTTTTCCTCATACTCAATTCCACATTTAGCCAATACTTCTCTAACACCACGACTCCAACCACACTGCTCTTTCAGGTATGCGATAACTGTCATATTTCTATCACCTCGGTATTATTGTTCGATTTTTCAAATGTATTTGTAATTTCTATTTCAGGGAACATTTCTTCAAACTCTGCAATCTTAATCATATGTATTGCATCCCATGTTAATTTAGTGCAAACAGTAGAACATATAGAACATCCAATGCACTCATTGTATCGTATTCTAACAGGATTAATTGGAGAATTACCGTTAGAAAATTCGTCAACCTCAATACAGTCAACAGGACAAAAAGGAACGCAAACTTGACATCCAGTACAATTCCCTTCATCCACAACTGCAATAGATTTAGGTTTACGTGTTTTTGTTCCGATTTCAAATGGAAATTTAGGTACTGACTTGTAATGATCGTATTTCCTCACTATTTATACCTCTAAGGTAAATATATAGCTACTCCAACACTAATAACCAATCCTATAACCAACCGTACAAAATCCCAACCAACACCAACAAAACCCTCTCGTTGCTTTTTCTTAAGAGTTTGTGTCATTGCAATTTCTCGACCTGCCAACATACCCACAAATAACCATGTAGTACTCATAGGTATGGGATTAACCACTTTAAAAACAAAGAGAAGTGAACCATAAACAAAATCTATAATAGTTACCTGTTTAAGATTAATAACTTCAGATTTTCTCTGAACAACCTGTTGTATTTTACCACCCTTGAGGTAGAAAATAACACCAAGTAATGTAAATGTAGTTATTAAATATAATAACAATAAAGAAACTGATATTTCTCTAGGTAAAAACACACACTCGTTTGCTGTATCATGCATTAACCAAGTTATCCATAAAAACGATGTAGAAACTACCTGTAATTTCCCCCAAAAAGGTGGTACATTATTCCACCACTGTGGATTCTTTTTAACATGTCTAGCAACTATAGTCCACAATAAAAAAGCAACAATACTTGCAACAACATACCCAGTAACCGATTTTTTTACCATCTTCATGATGGTAGGAGTACTGGCAAAAGTAGTTAAAGTAAATAGGGTAGTTGATACAGGAACGCCCAAGCGAGTTAATATCAGTAAACAAACTGGAGCCAATAAAAATTTGTATTTAAATTCTTCAGGATATGGTATTTTGGAAAGTCTACCCCATGATAAATCACCACCATTTATAAACCATCCTACAGTAGCCGTAACTACCATAATACCACCAAACCATAACCACAGGTGCCACCATTTTCTTTGTTTATTGGAAGAAATAAAAGTACCTAATGTTTGAATACTATCATTGGCCACCACTGCATATGCAGACAAAAAGAACCCAAATAATAAATACATACTCATCTATAATATATCACCACAAGTCTCCAGACATTCATATATGTCTGGGCCGAAATTTACTAAATAGTCAACATATGCTGAAAATATACCGTAACAAATCAATACTGCCAATATCATTAAAATCCTCTAAAAATATTATCGTTAATAGGAATAAAAGGTTGTTTTGGTTTTAACTTCTTTTTAGGTTTTTCCTCAACCTTCTTTTTCTCACCTTTCTTCTTTTTGAGATCTTCCGATTTTTTTCCATCTTCTAATAATTTCTTCACGACTGCCTGAACTACTCCGCTGTTTAACATTAGATTTGATTTCTCCCCACGTGGTGGTTACTTTATTTTTTGGATCAACTGAATACTCAGTTCCCCAATAATTTGCTGTTATTTCCCAAGGCCTAAGTCTTTTATTATATAGTTTTATATCATCAAACCTACCTGCAAATCCACTACCACCAAAAACAATCGGATAACCATTCATAGAACTTCTAGGTATTTCAATATAATCAGTGCAATATGAATCTAACCAAATAGAAATTCCATTTTGTTCTGACCTAATTGCCATATAGTAATATTTAAATCCCTGAACCCCTTTGATTGTCTCTACTTGACCCTGATATACTATTCTAATCACACCTTTCCATGCCTGACCAGAATCTTGATAAAAGGTGATTCTTAAATCACCCCACCTGAGAATTTGACCGAATGGCATTAATTTTCCATTATCTCTGACTGTATGGTCTAAATTATGTTGACCAGCACCAAACTCAAAATCAAGTGTCCAATCGTCTAATTCACGTTCGAGATATCTAGCAGGAATTGTAAAACTAGAATTAGGATCTATATTACCATGAATATGAATAACTGGTGATTTATGATACGAATACTTTTCTGGAATCCACCGTACAGTTCCCCGTTTATGTGCTATTGTATTCGACTTAAAATCCATCAAAAAATTTCTTTCATTACTAAAATCCCACATATACATTAGACCATCACCTGTATAATAATCTGCAGAAAATAATACAGAAGTCAACAAAAACATTATAAAAATAATTGGATACATACTCTCCTTTTTGTTTAGTTTTTACCTTACACCTTATATTTTGTTGGGAAATTGTTGCGTGGGTTTCTATTCAACATTATTCTACCATTTAGTTGTTTGATTTGTTGCATTTCATCTCTCAAATATCCACCCTTCTCTCCCATCTTGACAACAGGGCCCCTATAACCAGACCTTTTAAGGTTTGCTATCAGATCATCAGAATTTCCTACTTCACTACTAAACGAGCCCGTTTTAGAATGTACCTTTGTTGGATGGAAAATAACCTTTAAGATTTTGATTTCAGACAGAACCAATTCATCCCACTGTTGTTGTTTACCTTGGCTCCCCTTACCCATCCTCATCATTTTCTGTATCTGTTCCAGATATTTTTTATTCTTGAGAATTTTCTCAATTCCATCCATATACCACTTGATTGCCCCTGCCTTTTCCTTACCAGTACCATATGTTGATATTTCTGACCAATCTCTAATATCATCACTTCTCCAGTACCATTTTGGATCATCTGATGTAACACCATATTTCTTCTGCATTTCAGGGTTATCGTTCTGGGCTTCGATTATGGCTTTATATCCATCCTGACGCATTTGCTTAATTTCATCAACAAAATCCTTCCAACCCTCGAAAACTTCATCGTGCCATTCTCTTTGATATAACTGACCAGCCATCAACCATCTACGTCCTTGCGTATCCCTTTGTGTAGAAAAATCTTCACCCATATCCATCACAATTGTACCTTTCAATACACAAAAAATTCCACCTTCAGTTAAAATTCCACCACCCTGAGCAAAACTACTCTCGGAATCTTTCATATCAGTCATAGTGGAAATTTGATTTTTCTTACCCTGTAGTTTTGCAAGTTTTATGACATCTTCCATGTCTGTAACGTGCATTCCATATCCTTCACTTTTGAAATTAGTTATCCGTTCCCACATTGGCTGTGAGAACGGTATTGGATATTCATATTCACTATCTGTAAAAATCAATTCCTTAATTTCAGTAGCAGTTCCTTCGGTGATAAATTGTTTAAAAGACTTCATTCGATCAACCTTACGGTAGCTATTTCACTACCACTAAATAGTTTGTTTGTTTCACCCGTATTTATGTTTATAACATCTTCCATGTCATCCCACGTTACGCGAGTAACATACCCTTCAGTTGACTGACCCTTACCTAAAATTCTGACTTTACATGAATTTTGAAGTGCATATTTACAACACTCCACATTTTTTTGTACAGCACTTTTAATATTTTTTAGATACTCTCCGCCTTTAAACATACGATCACCCCCTGCATTGGTAATTGTATTTAGGTTAAACTAGTGTTACATCATCTCAACAATCAGGAAAATCTCCATATTCTTCGAGATAATTATCAAATCTCTCCTTAGCCTCAATAGCAGTTTTTTCACTATCTTTATACTCATAATACTTTTGCCATCCATCAGCCCAGTTAGATTCTCTTTTAATCACTTCAGACATTAAGTCTCCAGAAATTTCAGATGTAGTTGAAGTAGGTAAAATTGACCTTACTTTATAAATCGCTGCAATAAATTCTTCCTCTAATTCTGAAATATAGCCACCCTGAAGAAAACTAGAAAATAACTCATAACTATCAACAATAGAATTTTCATCTAACATTTTTTCAACTAATTTTTTTCTCAACCAACTAACATCACTAGAAAAATCTTGATCTAATTTCTTATAAATACTCATTTTTAACTCCCAAAAAATAACATGACTAGACCATAGCCAAACTTAAATGTAAAATACCAAAAACCCATACAAAACATAAATATTAAAGACCAAACCGTTACCTTCTCCCAATCAAACATCATATCACCTCACAAGAACCTCCACTACATGCAAGTTCTCCCTGTAAATCTGTATTATCTTCAATCTCAACCACCATTTCTAAATTAATATTTTCAAGATTTTTGACCCCCTCAATATACTCAAATTCTTCAATATCCTCAAATGGAGCTTGAGTATAAGTTCCATTATCATATGGTAAAAACGATAAACCATTAAAAGAATCTTGATTTTTCCAAACCCAAGACCCAACACTATCCCATTCATCATCTTTAACAGACACAGTTGCAGATACGTTATGTGTATTCATACCGCCATTGTGGCCTGGACGAACCCATTGTTCTGTAAAATACTTTATTCTATCCAAGAAACTATTAACATCCTCATCTCTAGTTACTGCACCCTCTGGTGCTTTTACTGGGATAGTAATTACTGCATTACTTCCAAAAACTTCATCTTCAACAATATCAGGATTAGTTTCCACTAGATATTGATATATCGCCTCATTCTTACCCACTCTAATTCTTCTATTATAGTATCCATTGTGCCATGCATGAATACCCGAACTCGTACCCAACACTAAAGAACCAGAACCCTCTGGTTTAATACAAGTAACCCTTTTTGCAGGATTAATACCAATAATTTTCGCAATTCTCTTATTTTCCTCTACAGTAGCCAAAGAAGCTTCCCTAAAATCATATTCTGTATGATCTATAGAAGCAATACCTGTCAGGGAAACACCCAAAAGAGCTTCCTTTTCAGTGATCTTTTTCCATGTTGGGTTTAAATAATGAAAATCTGTATATGATGCCTGAAGTGTACCTAAGAATCCAGCTGCCCTAGAACGTTCTTCTAAATCTTCTTGACTTTCAATAGTAGCAACATTGATCGAGGTTAAATTACAAAATTGATTAGAATTTAAACTAATTTCACAACAGGGATTTGTACCTAATTCAACATTATTAGTAAAATAGAAACCAGGCTCACCACTACCAGAATTTTTAACAACTTCCCATCTATCCTTAAATATATCGGAAGTAATTAAAGACCTTGCAACCACCATAGAATTATTAGAACGTGCACGATGGGGATAGAGATAATACCATTGTAACGTATTCTCGGTTTTTAGTTTAATGTAATCAGATTCAGGTATCCAAACATTTTTTTGTTCATAAAATTCATCTTCACGAAACACATTGACTCTCACATTATAACTATCATTTTCCTTTGTTAGTACCTCATCCACTTCTGCTCTATGTAAAGACTTACACATTAACATAGATTCATCATCAATACTAAACAAAGAAATTAATGCAGACCTACGAATACCCCCCGCCAAGACTGCATCGGAAATAATACATAACATATCATGACATTCAAGAGGAGTTAGTTTTTCTCCATTATCTTTACTGTCCAGAATACTCTGTAGTGTATTCAAACAAAGTTTTAATGGTTCAGGGCCAGGAGCTTTTCCACCACTGATTACCAATCTTGCACCCTTGTCTCGTATTGCTCTATAATCAAATAAAGGTAATGAACGATTATTAAAGTAAGCTTTAAACAATACTTTAATCGAGTCTGCCCAACCTTCAATCGAATCTTGAATTAAGTACCTACGTGATTTAATAGGTTTTCTAACTTCGGGTAGTTGTTCAATATGATGTTTTTGGACTGAGTATCCAACACCACAACCAGACAACAATAGGAACATGGTTTCCCAAAAAGCACTGATTTTGTCAACTGTCAGATATGAACAATTGAACATTCTAGCAGGATTAACCTCAATTGCTGTACCCGCGAACTGCATTGATCTCATTGATGGTATTACTTTTTTATCATAGACCAATTTATAAACATCTTCAATCTCCTCACTAAGTTCAGGAAAATTGTCAAGATGCATTTGTTTATTTCTATCAACAGTTTCGGTAAAAGTTTCCCTTCGTTGTTGTTTATCATCATATTTTGCATATTTCATATGATGAACTAAATCACTTAATATTTGTAAATTTGTTTCCATATCTCCCTTCCACTTAAATTCTTTTCCATCTGTTCAGAGCTAACAGAGCCCCAAATCCCACAAATGTATTTTTATTTATCATTTTCAATATTTCTCCCGTATTCACTCCCTTCAAAAAAATTTCATTAATGTCTTTATTTTTTATAACTTCTGGCCAAATAAACATCCTGTAACCGACATCTATTGCCTTCTTCATTCTCCTAATAGTATCATAATTTCTTGGTTCATTATCATAAACCATAATTGCTTTATCTTTCGGAATTATGTTTGATAAAGAATCACAATCACCACCACCCATAGCAATACAATTATCAAGAAACATACTATCAAAAGGGCCTTCAACCACGTATATATCTTTAGTATAGTTGATTTGATCCAATCCATAAATTTTTAACGCATCATCCCATATTTTAATAGTAACATAACGTTTATTATGTTCAACTGTAGTAACAGCTCTACCCTGCAACATCATCAAATCTTTTTCACGACTATAGAAAGGAATAATTATCCTACCCTTGTCATCTGAAAGGTTTGGATATTTATCAGGAACTAAGTCATGCACAAATCTATCAAAAATGTTAGTGTAATATAGATTTTTCTTGAATGGAATTTTTCGTTCTTTTAAAAATTTCACTGCCACGTGGTCATTATCAAGATCATCTACCAATGTCAAATATTTATTTGACGATAATTTAGGTTTAAAGTTAGGTTGTTCAAAGGTAATACTTGGTTGTATCTTGGTTTGTTTGATATTTACACTTTTCAATTTCTCCAATTTATACTGTTTAAACAGACTATCATTATTATCCTTAAGGAAAGTTGATACAGTTTTACCAATACCACAATTATGGCACTTGTAATACATATCAGTCTTTTTTCGATAGAAAAATCCTCTGGCCTTGTACTGATTTTTAGCTGAATCACCACAATATGGACAACGGAAATTATACAAATATTCTTTTTTTCTGGAAAATCGACTCAGAGTAGAACCGACCAGTTCAATATATTTAATATCAATGTATATCATAACAAGACATATTATACCACATTAGGGTATAGTTTGTCAAGTCTAATTTACTTCATCATTTGTATAACAGATAAAATTGCACTAAGGATTGCCGGCAATCCTGCACCAAAAATTACTGCCTTCCAACCAACACTAATGGAAGTTTCTAGCTTAGTGAGTCTAAGCTCAAGGTGATGTAGGTGATTACATTTCATCACTTCAATTTCAGATCTCATATCGTTCATTTGATGCTCGATATTATTTAATTGTTTTTCTATACGTTCTATTTCTGACATTTAAATTAACCTCTAATCATCTCGAATATGAAAATCCAATCTATCATTAATTAAAAATATGAGGATCAAATTTGCTATACATAATACAATAATAAATCCATAACTAAAGTATATTTTAGTTACGACTTTCCTACCAACATCTAATTGCATCTTTCTAGTAAAATCAATTAGAGGAGTAACAATTTTTTCCTTTTCGGTTTCATAATCTTCACTGAATAGTAAAGCTATTGCTTTATCCCTATCTCCACTTTCAGCTAACTTAATAGCCTCAGTTTCCTTTATAGCAAGTAGGTCGCTTGTTGATAAACTATCGAGAAGTTTCTGTTTGTCAGACTCAGGAACGATTGTAGTTGGAATGTCTTTAAATCGTTGATCGTAAGACTTTTTAATGCCATTATCGTCATAATCTTCTCCTGCTCGGACAATTAAATGATCTTCATATGCTTTCTTATATTTATCATTTCCAGTAATTACATATTCCCTTGCCCACATAGTTAAATCTCCACTAGATTTACCCATTAATAGTACATTATATAATGACTGACTAGAGGTTATATATGCATCTTTAACGTTTAAATTATTGTTTAATATCAATAAAGAACATATAAAAATTAATACACCAAGACCCAAACGAACATTATCAACATGAGTATTTACCCATCGAACAATAAAATTTCCATTTTTTTGAGGTGGTGTAGGTGGGTAATTAGGATATTCCGGCGGGGAAGGAATAACTTCATAATCAGCTTCACTTTCTTCTGGGGCATAACGAGGTGGGGAAGGCTTTCTTCTTCTCTCCACCCTATTATTAGTTCTATGTTGAGTTCTTCTTTTACTTCTTCTTCTACGTCTTAGTTCTTTGTCCATATTTTAACCACCCAATAATGCAAATAATTTTTCTATGATTAAACGTATTTCAGCCTTAAAGTTTGTTGCAACTAAAGTAACTATTCCACCCATTGCAACAGTTTTCGAGTCTACTGATTGAGCTCTACGTGGAGGAGAATTCGTATCAAAATATTGTTGATCTTCCATATTTTTTTGAGCTGAGTTCGAGCCACTTCTCCCACCACTTCTTTTTGGATAATTTTCCTGTGATTTTTTTCTGCTTCTTCTTCGAGATTGGTGGTTCATCTGGAGGCAACCCCGCAATATTTCCTGATGTTGCTGTTGTAATTATTTCTTTTAAACCCATTATACGTTCCTTAAAACACGAATTGATAATTCGTCTAACGGTATGTCAACTGTATTTATGTCTTTACCATTTATACCATAAACAACTTCCGGCAAATAATTCATACTAATCAAAAATGGTTTTAGGATTGGATAGTGAGACTCATCCATCTTCAAAAATAGTATTCTTGTTGCACATTCAACTCCAAAAACATTATATAACAGGATTAGATGATTTAATATTAAATGGTCTTTTAACTTACCATTATTCAAAAATCTATTAAACAATCTTTTTAAATATTTAATAGATTTAAGATCATCTAAAAAATCATCTAATCCTGTACAATGTGGGTTATCATAATATTTAGCTGCATATAATAAATAGTTTGACTCATTCAAATTGTCAAACATTTATGGTTTATTCGTCAGGGAATTCTATGTCATCACCGGCATCAGTAGTAATACTACTTGAAGCGACTAGAACTTCATAATTAATTCTACCAGCTCTACCACCAGTACCTACAGTTCTCTTTACCCAGCCTGGTTGACCTGTCTTATTACCACTACCCAAAGTAGCTGTAGCTGTAGCAGATTCACCCTGAAGGCCATGGCCAGCTTCACTAGATCCAGCTGTTAAGTCGATTGCATCAGATGCATCTGCAGATGCTTTTAATTTAACAGTGGTTGAAGTTGGCTTAGAATGAATATAATAAACTGTTGCTGTAGTTAATCCAATATCCTGAGATCCACCACCGTTAGTATATGTAACAGCATCACCTACAGCTAAAGCTGCAACCTCTGCACTTGACAACGTAATTGTATCATCTGCAGTACTCGCAGCATTCGCATTAAAAGTAGCATTGGTTGCTGCAGCAACAGTAATAGTTGGAGCAGTTTGATAATCTGAACCACCAGCTGTTACTGTAATAGATGCAAGTTTTCCAGCAGTAACTACTGGAGTAGCAGTTGCGGTATCACCCTCTAAAGTTTGGGCATTATTACCAGTTCCCGTAAGATTGATTGCCGTTCCCGCATTAGCATTATTTAAACTTGTGGCTAATTTAATAGTATCGTTATCTACTTTAATTGCATAATATGCAGTATTATCAGTTAAACCAGCTAAAGCAGTACCACTTCCATCTTGATAAGTAAATTTAGTACCAGTTAATATATTATGACCAGTAATAGTAATTGTATTATCTGAAGTACTCACATTTGATGTAGCAATAGTTCTTACTGTAGGGGCAGGAATTGTTAGTGCAGCATCTCCAGCATTAACATAACCACTTCCCTGATTACTTGGAGTAATTGATACTACATTATCCTGACCACCTGTTACCTCTGAAACACTAACACCAAAAATAGCATTGGATTCAGTTGGACTTAAATATCTTGGTGTTTGTCTAATATAAGCTGTTTTTCCAGAGCCAGGATCATCACCATTATAGTTAGCTGTTAATTCTAAACTAGTATCACTAGCAATAGACAATATTCGATTTGCATCTGTATCAGTACTAGCTAGAAAAATATCACCCACTTCTACTTCAGTGGTAAAAGCAGTACCACTTCCAGTTACAGTGGCATCACTACCACTAGTAGTAACTGTTCCTGTTAATGTTTTTTTATCTTGATTTCCATATAAACTCATGGGTTTCTCCCTATAAAGATTTCTTTAGGTTATCGTAAATTCTGTCCAAAGTATCTTTATATCCATCCATATTACTTTCTTTGGCAACAGTTTTACTAGTTGTTTTCTGACTTCTAGCAGCCACTCTGGCTTTATATGCTCGGACGGCCTTACTTCGACCATCAACTTTGACTTCTGAAGATTTAGTTTCTTCTTCTTCAGTTTCTTCTTCTTCAGTATGAAGAGCTTTTCCAGAAAGAACAGCAGATACGACATCTACTAATTCTTTAGGTTGGGTTTTAAGTGTATTGGACATTATACTTTCCTTTTGTATTAATTTTTGAAAAGCAGCTTGTACTGGCATTCCCTGATCGTAAAACATTGCAGCCCTATCCCAATCAATGGGAATATCTCCAATCATGGATTGTAAAGAATCCATCCACTTTTGTTTAAGCTTTCTGGCTTCAGCTGTTCCACGATAAGTTCCACGCTTTAACTGCTTTATCGGTTTTCTGGTTGATTTTCTTTTTTTGGATTTCATTGGTTTTCTTTTTCTCATATACAGCCTTTATTTTTCTGTTATCTCTAATCTTTTTTCTAAGTTTGAGATGACTAACCATTCAACCACCTATAAAAATCATTATAAGTTTTTAAATATGAAGATTCTTTAATAGATTGTTTTTTAGCCATATTTGTTGCAGTGGCATATATAACGTCTAACCACTTATCACCATATTTTTTCTTGAATTCATCAGATTTCTTTTTCAATTCAAGAACATATTTTTCCTTAAGTCTTTTTTCCCTTAAAGTTAATTCCCTTTCTTGAATATATTCTTCTTTAACACCCATATATTTTCTAACATCATTATATAAACCCTTTTTAACTGTATCAGAAACCGTATCAGGTATTCCCATCTTAAAAGATTCAAAATCTCCCTCTGTTGCTGCTGCTCTCATCTTGGATGCTGACATCCCCTCAACACCTTGTGCATCAGGATCACGCTCACCAGCACTCGTAACAGTTATTTTTTCATACTGATAGAAACCATGAGTACTTTTAACTCCATTATATTTAGTAAACAACCTCAGAAAATCCTTAACCCTATCAGATCCAACTACCATAACAATCTCATTAAACTGATCGTTTAATTTAGCTAATACATGAATTGCAGTTTTGCAATCTGGATTAGAAATAATTTGATTTGAATACTTAGGAAAAATTTTCCTCATCCACTTAACTTTAATTGGGTGTGGTAGTGGATCTTTCTTAGAATTATGAGTCCAGCTTGGATAAATGAAAAAAGGATCATTTCCAGCAACATCTGCTACCTTCTTAATAAGTTTTTCGTGTCCAATTGTTGGCGGATTAAACCTTCCAAATGTAAATACACCTCTCATATCATCTCCTACCTACTAACCAATTTTTCTTAAAATATTCCTGAAATTCCTTTCCACTCAGCATACTTTCCTCTATCTCGGCATCACTCATATAATCACCTACAGCATCTTTGATTTCTGCAACGGAAAGTCTGCTTCCCCAGAAATATACATTTTCAATAGTAAAATTATCCATAATATGTTCATTATATGCAAAAGTAGTTCTTTCTTGACCCATTTCAAAAAAGTCTAATAAATTCTCAGTGAAATACTTCTCAGCTTGGTCAAACAAATCTTTAGTCAACTTATATAGAGCTTGTTTTGCTTTCTTGACAAATGGGTCGTTTAGATTGACCTTGGCAATCTGGATCTTATCAATAATACCTCTTTCTGCCAAAGAATCTTCTTTTGAAAATTTAGTCATTCCTATCTGGACTGTGTATTCCTGACTTCCAACCCAAAAAACCTTAGCTGCAGCGAAGTCTCTACCAATATAGGACAAATACTCAGCATATAATGGATTACGATCTGCATAGAATTTCTCATAGACTTCTTCTAACTCTTTTCTATTTGACTTATAGAAGTCCATTGCATGATTCATAATAGTCTTACGATAGATTAAATCCCAATCCTGTAGTAAATAAGCTTTATTATCGTTAGCTAACCTACGGGCGAATTGATTTATATCAATCCATCTACGACCCTGACTATCTGGTGAACTGAATATATCAAATTCACCTTCAAAGAGAATATCTCCCCTAACCTCTACCAGTACACCACCAGCTGTCTCAACCCCTTCCAACATCTCCATACCAGCATATACATCTTTCACCTTAGTGGTAACTGATAATGATTTAGCACTATTCTGTAAATCATATAATGTTCCTATACCATCTGTATCAGTAATATGAAAAGCCAATGTATTTTCATTTACATTCTGCATTCGTTTCATCATACCTTTAGATAAGGGAAATGGTAAAGTAAACTGCGGAGACATCCAATACTGATAAGGCTTTGCTCTCGTTCCCAACCATGACCTTATCTTTGGAGTTGCCCTTCTTCTTTCTAAAAGATATTGTTTAAACCCTAACATTAAATCCCCCTACTTACGAAACATTCCTTTTATATAACCAATTATCCAAAATACATCATAAATTACACCCAAAAAAATCTTAAATAAATACTTACCCACTTTATTCTGGAATAGTAAGTATCCTATGAACCTATTTATCACTGATAAATTCTCTAAACCCCATCAACCTATCTTCAAATGCAAATCTCTGGTCTGGTGTCTTAAAGTCTTTTTTACGCATCACAGTTTTAGCAACCAAATCAATTTCTTGATTTACTTTATCCCAAGTTAGAATAAATGGCATATTAACATCAGTTTTCATATCTGTAATTACTGCTTCTGCATCTGCACCCAATTTAGCAATCTTTTTACCATACTTCTTATGTGTTTGTTTAAATAACCTTATCAGTTCACTTTGTGTAATATCTTTTTTATTTCTACGGTCATTGACTCTATCTAAAAAGTGTTTGGTAAAAACCACATCAATACCAACTGACTTAAACAACTTATCTGCATACTTTTCAATGCCATCGAGTATTTTCTTAGTTATCATCTTTCAACCTTAGCTCCCGCTCTACACTTTCTTCAATTTCATTACAACAATCACAATCGACACATTCCACACAATCACAATTTACACAATCGCAATAATCTTCCTTTAAGAATTCTTTAAATCCTTTCATTGACGTATCTCTGATTGAATTTTACGTACTGTTTTCCAACCTTCATCTGAATATTCATCTTCGGACATATCCACTTCTAAATAACCAGCGATTGGAACTCCACCCGTATAAGGATCTTCTTCATCATCAAAAGTTTCTAAATCTCCCCACAAATCACCAGCAGTTTCAGAATAAGGATAACACTTAATCAGTTCTATATCAACTAAATTAATTTCATCCCAAGTATTTTTTCTTTCAGACATAAACTCTGGATCAAATATATATTGTAGCCTTCTCCAGTTCTTTTTCCATATATCTTCCATTTCATCAAACCATTCTTTAATACAGAAAGCTATAATCTGACCATACAATCTATTATCAACCCCTAACCAATCTCCCCATTCCTTAATTTTCAACTTTGGGATGTTATGAAATCCAGAGTTCATAATATGATTTACCAGATTAGAATTATCCTTGACCATCCTACTAGAAACCAACTTAAACATAATATTACTTTGAGCTTCTTTGATCTGTTTGAATATGGTTTTCCTCAATTGACCAGCCATCTTAAGATATTCATTATTATATGAGAATGCTCCACTGTCGCTAGGTAACAAACTAGCTAATGGAATGTACCTTCTACCCTGACCATCTAAACGACTATATAAGTCAATATTAGAAATCATAGTGGGATAACCTTCTACAATAAAAACTATACCACCACCTGTTGCAACACCTTCTCTCCATATTTTTGGGTCAGATGGATTGGTCATACATGCTAAAGATTTTTGAGTTCCTTGCATCTTAACCAACTCATCTACATATCCCTCACCAGTAATATGAGCAGCCCGTATTCGATTTCTTTCACCAAAAATACGTTGAGACATCTTTTTAGACATAGGTAAAAGAACTTGTCTCATAAAACTGCTGTTATCAGATTTTGCATCAGTTCTACTAAAGGATAAAAATACAATATCTTTTAGCTCGTTTCTACCTACTACCTCTGTGAGAAATTGTTTAAACCCTAACATATTATCAGAACTCCCCTTGACTTAAAACTGGAATACCTTCATACCCACTTATACCATGTTCAGTTATATCCAATCCTTCTATTTCTTCTCTATCATCCACTCGAATACCAATGGTATGTTTAATCAAAAGGAACAATGGATAACTAAGTCCAAATGCCCAAACAAAAGCTGAAATAACTCCAATAAACTGTATACCCAATTGGTTTAAACTTGCTTGTGTACTGAATAACCCAATTGCTAAAGTACCCCACGCTCCACAAACACCATGAACTGAAATGGCACCAACTGGATCATCAATTTTTATACTATCAAACAGTCTAACCGCACCTACTACAATAATACCACCAATAAAACCAACTAAAACAGCCATACTTGGAGACATAATATCACATCCAGCAGTAATTGAAACTAATCCTCCCAGAGCTCCATTAAGAGCTAAAGTTGGATCAGGTTTACGATATAAAAACCAACTAATCAACCCAGCACCTACAGCACCCGCACATGCCGATAAGTTAGTAATAACTGCAATAAAGGCTAAATCTCCACCAACTGAAGTAGTACTTCCAGCATTAAATCCAAACCAACCTAACCACAGGATAAATACACCCAAAGCTCCCATTGGAACATTATGTGGTGAAATTAATCCCATTCTACCATCTGGTAAATATTTACCCTTACGTGCACCAACTACCATTGCTCCAGCTAGAGCTGCCCATCCACCAATAGAATGAACCACTGTAGAACCCGCAAAGTCTAAAAATCCAAGTTTTTCTAACCATCCACCACCTGCATATAATCCACCCCAAGCCCACGATCCGAAAATAGGATAAATTAATCCACAGATTACTAACGAAAATATTAAATATGAACTAAATTTAGTTCTCTCTGCAACAGCACCACTAACTATAGTTGCAGTGGTTGCACAAAATACTGTTTGAAATAATAAAAAAGCCCAGTTAAATCCTACTGAACTACCAACAGATTTAGCTTCCTCTGAAGATCCATCAAAGAAAAACAAACTAGTACCAAAATACCCATTAGAAGCACCAAACATCAACCCAAAACCAATCATCCAGAATATCAGAGAACCTATCGACATATCCATGAGATTCTTCATTACAATATTACAGACGTTTTTAGCCCTAGTAAATCCGGCCTCAACTAATGTAAATCCGGCTTGCATGAAAAATACCAAGAATGCAGCCATACATGTCCATAAAATATTTGAATGTTCCCTAAGAATTTCTAGTGTATCCATACCCACCTCATTTTAATTATTTTTTATCATCCGTATTAAAACGTAAACCAATTTCCTCTAAAGTGTTTATTATATCAGAAGTTCTATTAAAATCATCTTCAACACCCAATATTTCATCATAACAAAAATATCTCTTATCTTTTTTGTATATAACATTATTAATAGTTATTTTTGTACCATCATTCATTTTAAATGAAATAGACTTAGTTTTATTATTTCCAACAACACTTCCTTTTTTGATATATCGACTATTGTCAATCATACCTACTGCCTGAAGTATTGTTCCTTGCATTGAATTTCCTGCTTCGTCTAAATATTGCTTAAAACTTTTCATCTAAAACTCCTTAAGCCTTACTTATACCTACATCCTGTAGAGATGAAACTACCCTTTCTTCTAAACCACTAACTCCTCTCTGTACACTAATATCAGTGTAAGTGCACTCCACAGAATCAATACCCATAAGACTAACCATATAAGTACTATACTCAAAATCTACTCTACTATCCCCCACCATTTTAATTTCACTAACTTCTTTAATTTTCTTTAATTTATCTTCAAAATATTCTTCTCCACCATAAGCTTCATTTTTTGCAGTCCAACCATTTTCAATCTCATCAAAAAACTTCTTTTTCATTTTATCATTTAACTCTGCAGGAGAATTAACACCGTACTTCTCTAAAGTTTTTTCAAAAAACTTTTGATAGCCTGTCTTTTCTTCTGCTATCTCTTGACCAAAAAGTCTATCCATTACTTCTATATATCTTTTCATGTAAAACCCCTATTTATCCCAATTTTTAATTCCGTTAAAATTATTGTAAG
>CEUL01064293.1_pt1 | contig 22051 bp, 25 predicted proteins | sample 427021 | NCBI WGS metagenome assembly CEUL01 (sample SAMEA2622800, study PRJEB7988) | marine metagenome | isolation source: saline water (ENVO:00002010), including | reverse complement strand
AATATTTATATATACTAACATTTCATATGAGCATAATTAAAGACTTAATTATTGAGAAATTACCTCCACAAGCTAAAGAGCTTTTAGAGAAGTACAAGCTTGAGCCAAACGAACTAGAAGCACTTCCGTACGTTTTAGGAGTTTTCGGTTTTATTGTTTTTTTAATTGGTCTTATTAGTTTAAGCTATGTCCTTTATTAACCAAGACTGTAAAGTTTCAATAATTGTAGATTTGTCCATTCTATTTTTCGTATTATCAAAGATTGAACCATCCTGTTCATCTATAGTTAAGATTAAAAGCTGCTTAAATTTATTTTTGGTCTCAAGAGAAGTGCACCCTAAGACAACACATTCATCATCTCGATTATAAAACAAGATACCTTTAGCGCTGGATTTAACAAAAATAGCATTTAAGGTGGATTTAATTCCTACTAAAAGCTCTAGAGTTACAGGATCAAGAACCAGGACATCAAAATTCTTATTTTTGAATTCTTTATTTAAATAATTGAAAAAGCTTACCAATTTACTCATTTTAATAAAAAGCGTTTATGTTAATCTAATAAGTATTACATGATTTTAGATACAAAGTCTTCAGCATCCTTCATAACTAAAGTATCAACAATTAGTAAAGAATCGAACATTCTAGTCACTACAAAGCTTAAGGTTGTCCTAAAAGATGGCTTTTATTTTATTACTAGAAGGAATAAAAACTCTAAATGGTACAATAATCTTTTGGTTAATAATTATGCTGAAATTGAAATAAACGGTGAAAAAAGAATTGCTATAGCGGAGGAAATGGTTGATGAAGAGGAAAAAAAGGAAGTTTCAGCTATTAAGTATAGCGACGAAAGGAAAGAAGAGAACAGATTTGGATTCAAACTTAGAGTAAAAGAGGTATAAAAATAGCATCTTTATATGGGAATATCACAAATTTAAAATCATTAGAGAAAAAACAACTTCTAAGTCTATTTAGAAAGAAAATTAATACCGACTTTATTATCTCAAAAGACTTCCTAGCCTACTTAACAGAAGTTCATAATATTATTAATAAAAATATAAATCTAGTTATAAATCACAGAGGAAAAGTTGACCTTATTTTTATTGGTGAGATCTGGGAGGTTGAGGATTATACAGTACTAAAATTTAGGGATAAAAGAATTGAAAATTCTAAAAGGTTAATAACAATTTCTAATAGAAAAAATGACTTTCAAAAAAACGAAAAAGTTTCCCTAATTAACTCAAAATTCTTAAATTACTTATTAATTAGAAGAAAAAATATTGATTATAATTTATTTTCAATTTGCTATAAAAACGATGAAAAAAACTCAGGAAATTATTGGAACATTAATAATTATAAAGATATTAATATTCTGAATGAGGACTCTTCATGGAATTTCAAACCATCAAAAAATATAAAGAAAAAAGTCTTAAGACAAAATAAGTCAAAAGAAAAAGTTTTTTTAATTGGAGCATCCATATCTAATAAAAAGGAAATTGAAAGTTCGATGGACGAATTACGCGAACTAGCTCAATCTATTGATTTAGATGTAGTAGGTTCAAATTATCAAATAAAAAAACAACATGATTCAAAAACTTTGGTTGGTAAAGGTTTTCTTTCTGATATTCTTTTAGAGGCCGAATATCTCGGTGCAAGCAAAATTATTTTCAATAAAGAGCTATTACCTTTCCAATCAAAAGAAATATCAAAACTAACTTACATGAAAGTATCAGATAAGACCGAATTAATTCTTGAGATTTTTAGGAAAAATGCACAATCAAAAGAAGCACACATACAAATCGAACTTGCAAAATTAAAATATGAACTACCAAGGCTTGCGGGTACTGGAAAGAAATATTCACAAATCGGTGGTGGTATAAGCACAAAAGGTCCCGGTGAAAAGAAAATTGAGCAAAGGAGAAGGTACCTTAGAAAAAGAATTAGCCTTCTTGAAAAACAGATCACCTTACTAGGTGAAAGAAGAAATCAGAATAGGTCGAAAAGGGATAAGAATGCTCTCTTCTCAGCGACCCTTATTGGCTATACATGTGCAGGTAAGTCTACATTTTTCAATAAACTTACAAAATCAAACGTAATTGAAAGTACAAAACCGTTTTCTACTCTTAATCCAACAACTAGGCGTACATATATTTCAGATGATTTAGAAATTCTTTTAAGTGATACAGTAGGATTCATAACAGACCTACCAGAAGATTTATTATCATCATTTAGAGCAACATTAGAAGAAATTAGGCAATCCGATTTATTGATTCAAATTGTAGACTGCTCTGAAGCAAACTTTGAAGAAAAAATTATTTCTGTCGAAGATACCTTGGTTAAAACAAAGCTTATTGATCACAAAAGAATAATTATTTTTAATAAAGCTGACTTAATTCCAGAAGAAACATTAAAGTATATAGAAACTAAATATCAGCAACCATGTGTCTCATCTATCAATAACTTTGGAATACAAAATGCAAAAATTGAAATTGAACGAATAATTAAGTCACATTTAAAAAATAAAAATGTAGCTAATCTCTAAGGGATATTCTTCCACTTTTAATTACTTTAACTTCTGACTGGTTTTCAACTTCAAAATTTAATGATTTTAAATCATCTTTATTCCAACCTTTAACAGTTAAAAGATCTCCGGGCCATACAGGGCTAGAGAATCTAAGAGTAATAGATGCTATCTTTTCTGGATTAGAATCTAAATGTTTATCAATTATATTATCCATTGTCATTGCCATGGTACATAGACCATGAACAATTATTCCCTTGAGACCAGCTTTTTTTGCGGTTTCATCATCTATATGAATTGGATTTTGATCTTTAGATGCCTCAGCGTACTTATAAGTGATACCGTCTTGAATATGAAATTCTGATTTAAGAACATAATTTGGTTCAGGCTCAGGGGCTCTAGGTTCTTTTTTGGGTTTAGGAGGTTTATTCTTACTTAATTCTTTAGCTTTTGCGATTTCAGATTCTGAAGCTCTAATAAACAAAGTCCATGAAGAATCTCCGACTTCTTTGTTGTCTGAATCTAAGTGAACAACTTTAAGCTTTAATATATTATTTAACCCTTTTTGCTGAATATTCTCGATTAATGCATATGAATTTATCGTTTCTCCTATATTAAGAAGTCTAGAAAAATTCATTGTTTGCTCACCATGCACCAACATTAAAACGCATCTTTCCATCTCTTCTGCAGATTCATATAAATCATTCATTTTCCAAATGCTTTCTACCAATCCAATCTCTTGAACAACATTAAATATGTTTGGTGCTACTTTATTTTCCTTGTAATACGGATTAGACGAACCAATTGACTGGAGATATAGTGCGACTTCTTCTTCACTAATTACTTGAGAAGATGTTGCTGTTTTGTGTCCTATATAGTTTGTATTTAATCCCATAAATCACCACCTAAGCTAAAGATTTTATTATTTTATCATATCTCTCTACTTTATTTTCATAAGAGGTTAAAGTTCTTCCTAATACTATATAATCAGCACCTAAAGAAAAAGCTTCTCTTGGTGTAACCACTCTTTTTTGATCATCATCCGAGGAATTAAGCCTAACGCCAGGTACTAAAATCTTAACTTTATCGCCAAAGTTTTTTCTAATAACCTCAACTTCCTCCCCAGAACACACTATTCCGTCTATTCCCGCTTTTACTGAATTTTCAACTAATCTCAATACATTATCTTGGATACTCCCTGTTAATCCAATCGATGCTAATTCATTATTATCAAAACTTGTAAGTATTGTGACACCAAAAACTTCCGGCTTAATTATATTCTGCTTTGTATCTAAACTATTTATAATTTCCGAATGAAGCTCGTCTATTTTCTTAACAACAGCAGAGATTGCTTTAGGTCCAGAAAGGCAATGTATTGTAAAAATTTTTGTATTCAAATCAAAAAGAAATCTTAAAGATTCTGTAATTGTGTTTGGAATATCAAAAAACTTAAAATCAAACATTACAGAAGCATCTGTCTTTTTTATAGCCTCGACAAGGTCTCTTCCATTAGGCAGAAAAGATATTGGACCAATTTTTAAAATATTAATTGGTGGAACAAGCTCTTTAATCAGAGAAATATTATCTTCGATATTTTCGTTATCTAAAGCCAATATAATTTTATCAGAATAATTCATTTAATTTTTCTCTAATCCCATCATAGTCATTTTGATCAAATTCCAGAATATCTCCAGTTAGCCTATTTTTTAATTCTACTACCCCTTTTGCAAGAGACTTTGGTCCTATGCGTATCTGAAAAGGAATACCTATAAGCTCAGAATCTTTAAATTTAACACCAGGGCTTTCTTGTCTATCATCTAAAGCAACTTCAAAACTAGAGTTAGTTAAGTAATCATAAATTTCTTCTGCTTTTGATAAAGCTGGTCCTTTTGTTTTTTCAGTGGGTATTATTACAACCTGAAAAGGAGCAAGGGCTGTAGGGAACTTGATACCATTCTCATCATTATTCTGCTCTACAGCAGCAGCAACAACTCTTCCTACCCCTATTCCATAACAACCCATATAATAATTCTTCTCTTTCCCGTCTTGATTAGTAAATTTAGCGTTCATACTCTCACTATATTTTGTTCCAAGTTTAAAAACATGTCCCACTTCGATTCCTCGAGTGGACTCTAGACTACCAGTGCAGCCTTCTATAGGACATGAATCCCCGTCAAAAGCTTCTCTAAAGTCCCCGAAACTCTCGACCAAGAAATCTCTATCATAATTCACACCTTGGCAATGATAATCATCTTTGTTCGCCCCTGTAATAAAATTAGTTAAATCTTTAATAGAATTGTCTGAATATATTTTAAAATTTATTCCTATAGGGCCACAAAATCCTTTAACAATATTGTTCTCTTTTAGAACTTTATTATCTGCTAGATCTAAAAAATCTGATCCTAAAAATTTCTTTAATTTTGTTAAACTTAATTCGTGATCACCACGAACTAAAACTGCTATTAATTCTTCGTCTGATTCAAGAAACAAGGTTTTAACTATATCTTCTGAACTTACATTCATAAAACTTGAAACCTCTTCAACAGAGGTCATCTTTGGAGTGCTAACCTCAGCTAAGGGTTCAAAATCTTTATCATTTCTTGCAATAGAGACATCCTTAATACCTGTAGTCTCAACATTTGCCGCAAATTCACAAGTATTACAACTTAATACTAGATCTTCCCCTGTTTCAGCTAAAACCATAAATTCATGCGAAAAACTTCCACCAATATTACCAGAATCAGCTTCAACAGCTTTAAATGTAAGTCCACATCTTTCAAAAATTCTTTTATACGCATTAAACATTTTTATATAAGATTTTTCAGCCTCTAACTCATTAACATCAAAACTATAAGCATCTTTCATTGTGAATTCTCGGGCCCTCATTACACCAAACCTAGGCCTTATTTCATCTCTAAATTTTGGTTGTATTTGGTATATTGTTATTGGCAAATTCTTATAAGATTTTACTTCTCTATCAACCATATCAGTTACTACTTCTTCATGTGTTGGACCCAAGCAAAAATCTCTATCCGCTCTATCCTTAAATCTTAATAATTCTTTTCCATAAATATCCCACCTACCACTTTTTTCCCATAAATCTGCAGGTGTAACAAACGGCATCATAACCTCAATCGCTCCAGCCTTATTCATTTCATCCCTTATAATATTTTCTACTTTACGAAAAACACGAAGACCGGTAGGAAGAAAGTTGTATACCCCTGCGGCAATTTTTCGTATCATGCCAGCTCTAACCATTAATTGGTGACTTTTTGTCTCCGCATCCGAGGGAGCCTCTTTAAGTGTGGCTATTAAATAATTAGATAATTTCAATTTTATATTTTAAATCAATTAAGATTTTCAATCTCCTCAATAAGTATATCTACCAATTCGCTCTCTTTACATGATTTATATAATTTTCCGCCCTTATATACAAGGCCTTTTCCATCACCGCCTGCTATACCCAAATCTGATCCTTGTGCCTCACCTGGCCCATTAACTATACATCCAAGGACAGAAATCTTTAAAGTTCGTTTTAGTTTCATTTTTGCAACTCTTCTTTCTACCTCCGCAACTAAAGAATGTAGATCTATCTCAAGCCTTCCACATCCAGGGCATGAAATAAGCTCTATACCATTTTTAAAATGACCCAAAGCTTTCAAAATATCATGACCTAATTTTACTTCCTTTATAGGATCATCAGTTAATGAGACTCTAATAGTATCCCCTAAGCCCTCTGAGATGAGACTTCCAATTCCAATTGCCGATTTCACTGAACCAATTGCATAAGTTCCTGCTTCAGTAACTCCAAGATGAAGTGGATAATCAGTTTTTTTACCTAACATTCGATATGCATCTTGCATAATTTTAACATTTGAAGATTTTACAGAAATTTTAATATCGTGAAAATTTAAACTGTCTAAAATTTCAATATGTCTTATTGCACTTTCAACTAAAGCATCAGATGTTGGTGAACCATACTTTTTTAATAAATCCTTTTCTAATGAACCAGAATTAACGCCTATCCTAACTGGGATACCAGCTATCTTTAGACTCTTGACAACTTCCTCTATTCTTCTTTTGCTACCAATGTTCCCTGGATTAATTCTTAGGCAGTGTATTCCTGACTTTATAGCTTCTAATGCCAATCTATAATCAAAATGTATATCAGCAACTATAGGTATATTAGTGCCCTTAATAATTGGCTTCAAAGCTTCGGCAGCCTCCATATCAGGAACAGCACATCTTACTATCTGACATCCTTCAGCCTCTACCGAGTTAATCTGATCAACAGTAGCCTTAATATCTCGGGTATCAGTCTTTGTCATCGTTTGAACAGGTATTGGATTTCCTGATCCAATTTTTACATCACCCACTTGTATAGTTCTCGTTTCTCTTCGCATCTGATTTTTAGCTTATTGAATCTTCCATAAACTGTCAAATTTTTCCAATTAAATGAAAGAAATTTTTTTTTGTGTATAATAAATTTAAATGAAAAAAATCGTTTTTAAAAAGAATATTAATTCACCTAGCGAAAATCAAAATAATGCTGAAGTTAAGCTTACTTCTTTTAAGAAAGAAGATAATCCAGAATCAGACTTTGTTTTTACTGATGAAAAAGTTCTTGATGCGCTCAAAAACGTTATGGATCCCGAGCTACCGGTTAGTATTGTCGATTTAGGACTAATCTATAATGTGGAGACTGCTGATAACAATATAAACATCAAAATGTCTCTAACAACACCTGGTTGTTCTATGGGTTCAGCTATAACTCGTCAAGTCGAGAATGTTTTATATGCATTAGGAGCCAAAACTGTAATTGTTGAAATTATTTGGGACCCTCCTTGGAACCCTAATATGATGTCAGATGAAGCAAAAAATAAACTAGGTATGTAATTAATGGAATCTAAAGAGTTCTTATCTACACTTTTAAAGGAAGTTGCCTATCCTGGCTTCACTAGGGATATTATCTCTTTTGGAATTGTAAAAGATATAGTTACTGAAGATGATAAAGTTAAAATTCTATTAGAGTTACCTAAAGAGGACCAAGAACTAGCACAAAAAATTACTATTGGAATTAATAACGCCTTTTCAAGAGAAGGCTTAGATTATCCTGAGCTTCAGTTTTCTGCATATCAAAACAAAAGTTCTCAAGTTCAACAACCAGCAAATTCACCAGATAGTGAACCAAATCCAAAATTACCTAATATTTCGAAGTATATTGCTATTGCCAGTGGAAAAGGTGGTGTTGGAAAATCAACTGTAGCAATTAATTTAGCATTAGCTTTCTCTAAGAAAATCAAAAATTTTGGATTAATGGATGCTGATATTTGGGGTCCAAGTGTACCAATGATGTGTGGTATAGACACGAAACCAATGGCTACTAAAGATGAAAAGATACTTCCAATTGAGAAATTTAATATCAAAATGATGTCAATTGGATTCCTATTAAGTGATGAAGACACTGTAATTTGGAGAGGCCCAATGGTACATGGGGCAATTAAACAATTTATAGAGGATGTTGAATGGGAAGGTGTTGACAATCTTGTTGTCGATTTACCTCCTGGAACTGGTGACGCTCATCTATCTCTAATCCAGACAGTTCCATTAAATGGAGGAATTATCGTAACTACTCCTCAAGATGTTGCTCTTCTTGATGTTAAAAGAGGGATTCAAATGTTCAAAAAATTAAATGTTCCTGTACTTGGTGTTATAGAGAATATGAGCTACCTCCAGAATGGAGATCAAATAATAGATATATTTGGAAGAGGTGGCGGGAAAGAGATGGCTGAAAAATTTGATGTTCCTTTTCTAGGGGAAATTCCAATTGACCCTGAAATACGTAAAGGCGGTGACAATGGAGAGCCTATTGTATTCAGTAATCCAGATTCTCCATCCAGCAAAGCTTTTGAAGAAATTGCAGAAAAACTTTTAGATATATTTTAATTAAAATATAATATACTTATTAAGTAGTAGCTAGATTTGGAGGATATTAATGTCTGAAGATAAATTTTTAATGAACTTTTCTAATATAGTTCTTTCATACGCAGTAAACGCGACAATACATTTAGGTCTTTCGCCTGATCCCGCAACTGGCAAGGTTTCTATTGATTTAAATCGTGCAAAAGATCTAATAGACATGCTTGATGTTCTAAAAGAAAAAACAAAGAATAATTTAAATGATGAAGAAGAAAAAATAATGTCTGAAACTCTTTCTAATCTTAAAAATCTATATCTTAACGCTCTTAATACAAAAGAAGAGATTAAAGAATAAACACTTTATGCATTATCTTCTTTGAAGAAAGCATTATAAACTGACCAACTCAAAAGAATAATAAGAACAAGCTGTGGAACAAGTGTCTCAAGAGTTGGATAGATTCCTAATAAAGTAAATTTTGGAAATGAAACAAGTGTTGTGTCAAATATACCAACCTCTTGAAGCTCAGTGATTCCATATCCCATAAAGGAAATTGAAAGCAAGAATAGCATAGCGCTAGTCCCCAAAAAGTAGTATCTTAAATTAAAGGTTACTGACATTTTAAGTATTAAGTATGAAATAATAGAAACAACAAAGACTCCGGCTATGAATCCAAGCGAAATGCTTTCCGAGTCAAATTGCAGTAAAAGAGCTTCATAAAAAAGTATTGTTTCAAAGACTTCTCTATAAACAGCAAAAAAAACAACAGCAAATAGAGTATAAAGATCTTTATTCGAGATAGCGCATTTGATTTTTGATTCAATATATTCCTTCCACTTCTTTGCCTCCGCTTTACTTACAAACCAAACGCCAACTTGAAACAAAACCAAGGAAGCAACTATGCTAGTGACTCCTTCAACAATTTCAGCGTGTTCTCCAGTTAAAGTAAAGAGATAGTTGGCACCTATAAAAGTAAGCCCACCGACAAGAAGGGCTGAAATCCAAGCATAATTTATGATTTTTTTTGCAGAAACTTCACCTATTTGATTAAGATAACCATAAATAGCAGCAACTATAAGAACCGCTTCTAAGGATTCTCTGAAAATAACAGTAAAAGATGATATAAATGCTGCACTCATAAAGTTACAAACCTAGATGTATGATATCCATAACATCGTAATTAATTTAACAGATAAATTTAACAATTAAAGTGTTTTAAAGTTATTCTGTTATGCCATGACTCCTGAATTCTTCAAGATCCTCGACAATGTGTTCTAGCCAATAGTCGACTTTCTTTGATTCAGCTGTTGGACCTTCATTTTTAGTAACATATTTACTATATATAAGTCCTACATCATTCGTTATATCAGTTCTGGCAAAATCATTAACTATTAATTTAGCCTTTGATTCTATAACCATTAAAGACTTTGCTAAATCTTTTTTATTAACTACTTTATTTTTTGATAAAGTTTTTCTTAACTTTACAACTTCTTTCTCAACAGGTTTAAAATCTGCAAAAGCATTAAAACCTAAAGATAAAAAAAGTATAGTAAAAAATATTTGTTTTCTCATTTGTAAATCACCTCGTTATTTTCTTTAGTAAATATTGATTTAATAATTATATAAATAAGCAGTACTAAGAATACTTGCTCAACTATCATAGAAGAAACTTTTACTATAGAGAAATGGCTTGAAACATATCTAACAAGCCAGCTTGATGCAATGTCTAACAAGCATGCAGTAAAAGAAATAATTATTATCCAGATCTTATAACTATCTTTTAGCTTACTAAAAAGCATTAAGTGATTAAGTGTCATCAGTATTATTCCCATTGCAAAAAGATGGAAATGTGTTTCCTCAACTAATGATCCATAGCTTTTTGGTTGCCTAAAAATTTCAGGATTTCCTAGATAATAACTTGTTACTTGAGATGGAGTGAATCCAATCTTATACATAAAAAGAAAGTTTGTAACTATCAATCCCAAGAAGAAAATTAATGAAAAGAATATAATTAACTTTAAGGCGCTATTTTTATTTAAGTCTTTTGTTACAAAAAATCTCATTTATACAGTATAAACGATTAACTAATTATAAATATAATTATAAAGAGTGGCCATTCTTCTTAATGCAGATGCTGTTTCATTATAAGAAATCGTCGAGCCGCTAACTTTAGCTAAATCATCTCCTGGTTCCATTCTATCATTAATTGTTTTTGATTTAAATTGAGCAAACCACTTAGGGGACATAATGTACTCCTCTGGTTCGTAAAAAGCTAAAACATGAGTAGAAACTACCCTTCCCTTGTTGTCGAATATAACAAATAAGGTTTGCGTTCTACTTCTCAGTATATGAGTCTCCAGAATAGCACTGAACATTCTCTTTCCATTTGATTTTGCCTCATAAACTGAATATATTTTCGATACAAATTTAGATCTTGCAACATTTTCAAGTTTGTTTACTGAAGTTGTAGTCAAATAAACTTTTTCTTTTTTAACTTCATATTCTCCAAAATGAAACTTTAATGCAGTAGGCACGTCCATTAAGACACCTGCCATAGATGGAGCGGAAAAAAGTATAAAGAAAAAAAAGATTAAACACTTCATAATTTATATCTACTTTTAATTTTTCTTCTGTCAATACTCACAGGCTGCAACCTTTGTAGAAGCTGCTTGTCCCCGGCAGAGATGAATATAAGAGGTGTGCAGCCGTGAGCATTTCTAAAATTAAACACAGGAGGGTTTGATTCTAGAATATGTATCCAAGACCTATATTAAGCGTTCTTGAATCTCCAAGATTCGCTTTATCTGTATATCTTGTTACATCTAATTTTAACGCAATGTTATAAATTGGTTTAACTGTTACACCAAATGTATAATATTGTGTTTCGAAATCACTATTTTCAAATGCTGAAGCTTCAACTTCATCATGAAAATTTAGATACTCATATCTGTAAAATGGAGCTATATACCAATCAGAGTTAAAGAAACTACCAATATCTCTAGCTATATCATAGTAATAACCAACTTGTTTTTTACCAAACTTAGTATGAGTACTAGATGTTAGTTGATTGTTTAATCTACTAACCGAACTAAATCTGTTTTCATGATACAAAGCAGTATATTCAAAACTATGATATTCACCTTGTATGTATGAAGTAAGCATTCTAACTGAAGCGTTAGAATCATTTACTTTAGCTGCTGATGCAGGGTTAATTTCTCCATCAAAGATAGAAAAACCAACATCAGTTGCTTCATTTATATGAAATACAAGTTTAGCAACATTTGCAAATTCGTTACTTACAGTTGAACCACCCTTACCTCTAAAGTCTCTCATTCCAGCACCTGTCTTAGTGGCACCTGGTTGTTGCCAAGAAGTAACGTAGTACCATTTATAGTCGACCATGCCGTCCATTAATGAACCATAAATACCAACACCGTTCTCTCTAGAAGTAGTTGGAATTAACTTGTTTTCAACCCATGGTCTAAATACACCATGATATGTTGTAGGTTCGTGCATTTCGTTAATAATACCAAGCGGTAATAGTAACAAACCTGCTCTAAACCCTAATTTGCCATCAAATTGTGCTGGATCGTAATCAATGTATGCGAATTCTAAGTATGATTCGTCAACGTGCTCTAATTCGATCTCAGTATTTAATGACCACTCATCATCAAATTTATAACCTATATAAAATACACCTCGATAAGCATCAGATTTATCTGCGTTATCTCCTGCTAAATAAGCTTTGTTATAGATTTCTCCATAACCACCAATAGCAAGACCCATTGAAGTGTTATAAACTTTAGATGCAGCTGGACCAAAGCCTTTGCTTGTAGTACCAATTTCGCCACCAAAGAGTTCTTGGTTTTTCATTCTTTCTACTTCTTCTGCAAGAATGCTGATTTTTTCATCAGTTGAAGCTGAAGAAAAAGATGAGCCTAAACCGGCTTCTTCTTTAGCAAAAGAATTTGAGAAAGGAACTATTAATAGTGCAAAAAACACTAAAACTAGAACTCTAAGTTTTTTAAAATCTACCATAACTTCCTCCTTAATAGATAATATGGATGTAGCACATCCACAATGTCCCTATACTATACATAATTAGCAGTTTTTGTAAAGATTTTATTGGAAATTATTATATATAACTTCTGTTTTCTTATTAGAATCAGTATTTAGTACTAAAGCTCTGATATTATTGTCTTTTTTTAAGAATTGCAAGGCGGTCTCTAGAGGCATAGCCTGTAAAGCTGTTGAAACGGCATCGGCGTAAATTGGATTATCGGCAATTACAGAGAATGAAATATTCTTTATCGGCTTTAGAAGCTTCATCTTTGGGTTATATATATGAGAAAAAGTCTCATTATTAAACTTTATTGTTTTTGAGTATTGGCTAGATGTGGATACTGATAAATTATCTAGATCATAAGTTGAGTTTATCGAATACTCTTCATTAGGATTCTTTATAGAAACTTTCCATTTTGTCTTATCAGACAAAGTACTAACATTCCCACCGAAATTTATTAATATGTCACGGATTCCTTTTTCTTTAAATTTTAAAAGCATTAAATTTATTGCATAGCCTTCAGCTAGACCATCCAAATTAATTCTTAAGCACTCTTTCTTCTTCATAAGAGATTTTTTCTTGGAATTGATAACTAAGTTAGCAAAGCCTGTGCATTCATTATTTTCTTTATTGGCATTTGCATATTTATTTTCAACAAAGTTTTGGGCAGTCGGATCAAAATATCCCTCTGTAATTTTGTTATAAAGAATAGATTCTTCTAATAAATAAATTAAATCTGAGCTAACAAACATTTCTTCATCAGACTTTAAATTGTTAAACTTATGCAATTCAGAGTTAGCGTTTTTAGAATTAAAAATTAATTCTAAGGAGCTAGGTATTAAATGGATTTCTCTTATTATAGAATTGACATCTTCCTCTTTTAAATCTGATCGAACTATAAAATCTAAATTTGTTCCCCAAGAAATAAAACTTTTTCTGAATTCACCTGACAATGTAATGGATGGTATGAAAAATAATAATAAAATTAAAAGTCTAAACCCTTGCAATCTTTCTTAATTCCCTTTCTCTTCTTAAGATATCTTTCTTTTTTAAATTTATCAGATTTTCAACACCAAACTTTTCAATTGTAAATGATGATAGAGCAGAAGCATAAACCATTGATTCAATAATAGATTTAGTATTTATAGTTGCGCTACTATCAAGAGAGCTAAAAAGGGCTCCTGCATAGCTATCCCCAGCTCCGGTTGGATCAACAACATCACAAAATGGATAACTTGGAATCCAGTGAAATGCCTTCTTTGTAACTAACAAAGATCCGCCACTACCTCTTTTAACAATTAAATATTTTATACCCAATTCATTAGTTACTACATTAAGGCAATCATTTAGTGACTTTTTTCTTCCAAGAAGCCTAAGTTCCAGTTCATTAATCGTAAGTATGTCCACCCTCTTTAAGACTTTAATAAGACTCTTTCTCTTTGACTGAATCCAGAAATTCATCGTATCTAGGCCAATAATTCTTGGTCTATGATATAAATTTACAACTTTATTTTGCAAAACTGGATCAATATTTGCTAAAAATAATATTGAGTTACTTTCTTTATAAGATTCTGGAATACTAGGAGAAAAAGATTCAAACACATTTAAGTTTGTAAAATTTGTTACAGGATCCTCCGAAAAACTATTATATTTACCACCCCAACTAAATGTTTTACCTTCTTGTTCAATTAAGCCGTCAGTGGAGATAGATCTATCATTCAGAATTTTAAAAGTTTTTCTTGGAAAGTCTTTTCCAACGACTGAAACTATATTGGACTTGGTCTTAAAGCTTGCAGCTAATGAAAAGTATATACATGAACCTCCTACTATACCCTTTCGTGAACCACGAGGAGTCTCGATATCATCAAACGCTGAGGATCCAACAACGGTGATACTCATGCCATTAAATACCTTCGAATAATAGCAGAAAGTTTTTCTTTTGATTCATCACTAATTGAATCAATTGAACTAATTATTGAAGATTGAAGAGCATTTTTAATATATTCATCTTTTTCATCTGGTATATTTTTTAGCACTTCGGATATAACCAACCTAGCATTTTTTACATTTTTTTTCATTGTAGTAACTACCTCATCGACAGTTACAGAATCGTGGTCTTTATGCCAACAATCATAATCTGTACTTAAAGCCAGAGTCGAGTAACACATCTCTGCCTCTCTTGCCAACTTAGCTTCAGGCATATTTGTCATTCCAATAATATCTGCTCCTAAGCTTCTGTAAAAATTACTTTCAGCTAATGAAGAAAACTGTGGACCTTCAATGCAGACATATGTACCACCTTGCGAATAAGGAAATCCTAACTTAGCACAAGCATCAACCATCTTTGATGATAAACTTTCACTTATTGGCTTAGCCATAGAAACATGTGCAACTATACCTTCGTCAAAAAAGGTATTAAACCTATTCTTTGTAAAATCTATGAATTGATCTGGTATTACAATTGTTCCGGGTTCAATTTCTTCCTTAAGACTGCCAACAGCACTAACAGAAATAATCCAATCAATTCCCAAAAATTTTAAAGCATAAATATTAGCTCTAAAATTAATTTGTGAAGGACCGATTATATGACCTCTTCCATGCCTAGACAAAAAGTAGACTTCGAGTCCATCCTGTTCTACTTTTAATATTGAATCAGATGTTGGCCCCCACGGGGTAACTATATTGAGCTCTTCTGCTTCAGAAGGATTTTCAACATCATACAAACCACTTCCACCGATAATAGCAACTTTTTTCAATTTTTTCTCCAAAAAAATATTTCGTTTTAATTATACAATGAATGTTTTTTTTATCTAATAAGAAAATTATAATTAAAAATTGATAAATAAAAATTGTGTGCTATATTTTTTTCCTATTATTTAATGACATGAGTATTCTAGTTAACAATGATACAAAATTAATCGTTCAAGGTATTACAGGCAGCCAAGGGCTCTTTCATGCAACTCAATGTAGAGAATATGGAACAAATGTTGTTGGTGGTGTAACCCCTGGAAAAGGCGGAACCGAAGTTGAAGGATTTAATGTTTTTGATTCCGTGCATGAGGCTAGAACAAAAACAGGTGCAAATGTTAGTTTAATTTTCGTACCTGCTTCTTTTGCTCCTGATGCAATCCTAGAAGCGGTTGATGCTGGGATAGAACTTGTAATATGCATAACTGAAGGAATCCCAACAAATGACATGTTAAAAGTTAAAAAAGTTGTTGACTCATCTTCATCAAGACTTATAGGACCAAATTGTCCAGGCGTTATAACTCCTGGTCAAGCTAAAGTAGGAATAATGCCTGGCTACATTCACAAAGAAGGCAGAATTGGTATTATTTCTAAGAGTGGAACTCTTACCTATGAAGCCGTATGGCAACTAACACAGTTAGGGATAGGCCAATCAAGCTGCGTAGGTATCGGCGGTGACCCAATTATTGGATCATCTTTTATAGATATGCTTGAACTTTTTGAGAAAGATAAAGATACAGATGGCGTAATTATGATTGGTGAGATTGGTGGAACAGCTGAACAAGAAGCTGGTCTTTGGATTAAAGATAATTTTACTAAGCCTGTAGCAGCATTTATAGCTGGCGCTACTGCCCCTAAGGGTAAAAGAATGGGCCATGCTGGTGCGATTGTTTCTGGAAGCTCTGGATCTGCTGAAGAAAAAAGACAAGTTCTTGAATCAGTTGGAATTAAAGTTTCTCCTAGTCCTGCTGAAATGGGCGAAACACTTAAATCTCTACTTTAATTGTTTATAATATTCTTTGTGATAACTCCCTTTATTAAAAATTTCTGGATATTTTTCTAATGAAAAAACAAAGGTACCTTATTGATTGTCATCAAGACATTGCTTACTCAATTAGAGCGAACAAAAGGCCTTTTAATACAGATGATTCAAGCTACATGATTACCCTTGATGAAACTATTAAATCTGGACTTAAATTAATATTCTCAACGATTTTTGTTTCTCATGTGAAAAGAGAGAAAAGATACGAAGAAGCTATTTTGCAGTTGAAAGAATATGAAAAAATATTTAAAAAATACATTCCTTTCTATAAAGTTAAAAGTAATAATGATATTAAATTAAAAAAAAGAAATAAAATTGGTCTACTATTTCTAATGGAAGGTGCTGACCCTATTAGAAACCTTTCTGATTTAGACTACTTCTACCTAAAAGGATTAAGAATTTTAGGTTTAACCTGGAATAAGGAAAATAAGTACGGATTTGGAGCAAGTAAATCAGGTCCTCTTAAAAAAGACGGTTATAAATTAATTGAACAGATGGACAAAAAAAATATTACTTTAGATTTATCTCATCTTAGCTATGAATCTTTTTGGGATGCAATTAATACTACCAACCTGATACCCATTGCAACTCACTCGAACAGCTATTTTCTTAGAAGACATAAAAGAAATCTGACAGTGTCGCAGCTTAAAGCTATTTCTAATAAAGGTGGAACATGTGGTCTAGTTTTATACAATGACTTTATAGCTCAAAAGACATTGATAACTATGGACGATCTTTTTAATCAATTTAAATACTTATTATCAAAATGTGGGGAGGATCACATAGCACTTGGTTCAGATATTGATGGAGCACCGATAAATGATTTTCCTATTGGAATTAGGAAATCATCAGATTTATACAAAATTATAGAGATGCTAGAAAAGAAAAGAATTAATTCTCGAATTATAGATAAGTTTGCGAGTAAAAATATTTTAAGAGTTTTATCAGAGAACCTTACTTAATTATCAACTTGTTAAATATTTCAAATAAAAAAGCAAGCCTTAGGAGCTTGCTTTTTATCTGCTGTTTTTTAAATACTTTTACATATCAAAGTAATATTGAATCATAGCTCCTAAAGTATGTTTTGTTTCATTTTCTTCATCAGCCTTTTTGTAACCCACATGAAAATGCAAACTATCATTAAATAAGTAGCCTAGAGAAACTTGATATACCTTATCATCTATAGCTTCATCTTCTTCGTCCGCCTCATTTGTTTCTTGAACATATGTACCAGCAAGATTTATCTTCTTGTAATAGAAATCCAAACCAGTTGTCATATATTCTCTATCATGTCCCTCTTCACCAGTTAAATGCTCTATCTTCATATATTCAGTAAGAATCTTCATGCTTAAATTTGGAGTAACCATAGATTTATGTACCAAAGAAATTGAAGACCTCTTTTCGTCATGAGTTAAAGCGGTGTTATCATTGATACCAGATGAATTCGCAGAATTACTACCAAGATTTTTTATTGCCTTAGCTTGCTTAGCATGTCCTAATTTATATGAAAGACCATCTACAAAACTATTTGTTAATGAAAAGAAATTCTTCCCCTCTAAAGAAATTGCGTATGATGAAAAATCTTGAGTATTTGAAACACCACCATCAGATTTTTTTGTTTTTCCTCTATCAGTTATTAAAGAATTACTTAACGAAGTGTTATCCTTAAAGAAAGTCGAAACATCTAATTTATGTGTACCGAAATCCTCAAAATCCTGTTTTAAAGCTATTCCATAACCTATTCTTTCAACTATTGCGTACTCTTCAGCTTTTTGATATCCCCATATTCCTGGAAAGGTATGAAAATCTAATCCAACAGAGGGTGCAAACTTTCCTCCATAAAGAGTAATACCGTTGTCTGAAGTATAAGATAGTACCAACTTGTTTATAAACAGCTTATGGTCATCGAAGAATTTATCTTCAGGTGTTTTTGCAACACCACCATGTGAATGGCCAGAGGATTCACCTTCTATTTTTAAGTCTGTCATCAAAGAAAGATTTTTACCTAAGTTATATCCAATTTGTAAATGAGAATGAGTATAAGATTCATCAACTTCCTCTTTCTTCTCATGTGCTTCAACTATAGTATCAAAGTGGAATTTAAAACCACCATGAATATAAAACTTTTTATCAGAGTTTCCATGGCTTGAATGATCATGGCTAGAATGATCATGCCCCTCGTGACCATCTTTAGAGTACGAATATCCGGAACTAAAGCCAAAACTTAAAATTATAAAAAAAATAAACAGAAATGTTTTTCTTAACATCATCTACCTCCTGGGATCTAAAATAATGTTATAATATAACATTACAATTTAATTAATCAAACTCTAATAAATCTAGAAAGTGGAAAAATAATTATAAAAACAATTACCAGTATCATGATAATTGTTGGTCCCGTAGGAGTGTCAAAGAAAATTGATGAAATCAATCCTAATATTACAGAGAAAACCCCTATAAACGAAGAAATGACTCCCATTTGGATAGGAGATTTTGAAACTTGCCTCGCTGCTGCTGCTGGCATAATTAACATTGAAGTTACAAGCAGAATGCCGACAACCTTCACACATGTTGCAACAAAAATTATCAATAAAGTTAAAAAGATGGCCCATATAATTTTAGTATTTACTTTTTCAGCCATAGCAATATTTTCATCAATTGTTAACAGAACTAGCTTGCCCCAAATAAAGTATAAAACTGTAACAACAAACAAGGTAGCGACAAAAAACCAAACGACCTCACTATTTGTAACAGTTAAAATATCCCCAAATAAATATGAATCTAAATTAACCCGTTTGTTTAACAAGCTTATTGAAACAATACCAATAGATAATGATGAGTGAGCAAGAATTCCCAACAAAGTATCATTAGATAGTATTCTTTTATTTTGAAGGTATACAAGAAGTGCGGCAAATAGGCAGCAAATAATAAAAGTCCCGATTGTTGTATTTACACCTAGTGCTATTCCTAGCGCAATCCCTAAAAGGCTACTATGTGATAAAGAGTCACCAAAATATGCCATTCTTTTCCAGATCACGAAACAGCCAAGTCCTCCACCAATTATTGAAGTGCAAATTCCTGCATATAGCGCATTTAAGATATATGAATCAAGCACATGAATCTCCATCATGTTGATGAGAATAATCATGCTTATATACCGACATCATACTTGCAAAGTCATGCCCAAATAAAGATATAAATTCAGGATCTTTAGTTATGGATAGTGGCTCACCAGAACAACAGATATGATTTGATAGGCATACAACCTTCTTAGTTGATGACATTACCATATGTAAATCATGGGAAACCATCAATATACTTATATCTTTTTGATTATAAATTTCATTTAAAAATCTATAAAAACTTAATTGTGTCGCAACATCTAGATTTTGTGTAGGCTCATCAAGAACAAGTAAATTAGGTTTTTCAATTAAAGATCTAACTAGCAATATTTTTTGTAGCTCACCTCCAGATAAATAATTGATTTGTTTACCAAGCAACTCTTTAACATTAAATTCATTTGAGATTTCACTTACTTCCTTATCGCTAACATCTTTATTGAGCTTTATAAAATCAGCTGCTGTAATAGGCATCGATTTATCTGCCATAAAATCTTGAGGCACATATGATACTTTTAACTCAGGAGACCGAACTACTAATCCATGATCAGGCTTATAAAAACCAAGTAAACATTTAAGAAGCATGGATTTACCAGCGCCATTTGGTCCAATAATTGTAACAAAGTCTTTAAAATCGACCTGTAAGTCTATATTCTTGAGTATTTCATTCTTTCCTCTTGTAACGGAAATATTTTCAGATTTTATTAGCATTTTTCTCAATCAGCCCTTCAAACAATTATTGCAACTACCACTAATTTCTAACGCAATATCCTTGTAGGAAAATCGATTTAAAGCAAGAGTATCATCAATTGATTTAGTAATTCTATCATCGCAACATTCTTGAACCTCTTCACATTTATCGCATATGATAAAATAACATTGATTGTGCTTTAAAGAATGTGAACATGGTATGTAAGCATTCAAAGTATTAATTTTATGAATAAATCCATTATCCAAAAGAAAATCTAAGGCTCTATAAACCGTAGGAGGCTTAGCAGAGTAATTCATCTTTGAAACCTCGGATAAAAGATCATAAGCTTTTGCAGGCTTATGACTTTTACAAATTTCTTTAAAAATAAATCTTCTAATTTCTGTAAATCGTAGCCCCTTGTCCTGACATATAAGATCTGCTTTTCGCAAAGCATCATCTATACATTTCTTGTGGTTACTACATTTAGCCATTTACAATCTCCTAAATAATGTTACATTGTAACATTATGAAATTAAAATGTATATTTTTAATTATATTCATTCTGTTGATACCTATTATATCTTATAGCACAGAAAAGAGAATTGTTGCTACAATTAAACCTTTACATTCAATTATATTAAATATTATTGATAACGAAGAAGTAGAGCTGCTATTAGACGGTAATTCGTCCCCTCACGATTATTATCTAAAACCATCTGATTTAAAAAAAATTAAAAATGCTGATCTTATTTTTTATATAGATGACAACACAATCGAATCTTTCTTACATAGAGCATTAAAAACAGTGGAATCATCAAACAAGGTTTCGCTTTCTAAGAACAAAAGAATAAAATTGCTCCCAATTCGTGAGGGCGGGATATGGGAGGAAGAAATTGAACACGAAGGTCATGATCATGCCCATGGAGAATTTGATCCTCATTTATGGTTGAGTCCTAGTAATGCAATAAGAATCGCGAAAGAAGTGGTTAAAGAATTGTCAAAAATTAACCCTACTAAGAAAGACATATATAAAAGTAATGCCTTAGTTTTTATAAATCAAATGAAAGAAAACAAAAAAAATATTAGAAAAGAAGTTGAATCCATTGGAAGCGAATCTTATATTGTATTTCATGATGCCTATCAATATTTTGAAAAAGAATTCAGATTGAATCCAGCCGGATCAATTTCATTAAACCCCGAGATTTCACCAACACCAAAAAGAATCAATGAAATTAAATTAAAAATACTTAATGACAATGTAAAATGCGTTTTCAAGGAACCACAATTTCCTAGCAAGATTGTACAATTAATTATTGATGATACAAATGCAAAAGAAGGAATACTAGACCCTTTAGGGTCAGACCTAGAACCTGGGAAAGAGCTATATATTAATTTAATTAAAAACATCTCAAGAGATCTTAAGGAATGTCTTTCATAGTTTAAATAAAACATTTCGACTAAGTTCTTAGCACAACATACTAAACTAGTATTAAATCAGTTAGGCGCAAATGTGCGATATCAAAATATAAACTTATATTTTGATTTATTATTTTATCTAAATTTTATGATTGAATTAGTGAATCATTTAAAAATTTAAAAGAAGACAATATTAACTTCAAATACATACATACTTCGTAGTAAGGCTCACGATCGATTAGTACACATTAGCTGAATCCCTTACAGGACTTACACTTTGTGCCTATCAAACTCGTAGTCTTCGAGTGATCTTCAGGAACCTAATGGTTCGGGAAAATTAATCTTGAGGCAGGCTTCCCACTTAAGATGCTTTCAGCGGTTATCCTTTCCAAACGTAGCTACTGAGCACTGCTGTTGGCACAACAACTCATACACTAGAGGTTTGTTCACTCCGGTCCTCTCGTACTAGGAGCAAGCCCTCTCAATTTTCCTTCGCCCGTTGTAGATAGGGACCGAACTGTCTCACGACGTTCTGAA